>Ga0307930_1000594_pt1 | contig 28987 bp, 37 predicted proteins | sample OrgLakmetageno46_FD_203161 | JGI IMG/M metagenome (GOLD analysis project Ga0307930, IMG submission 203161) | Saline water microbial communities from Organic Lake, Antarctica - #46 | ecosystem: Environmental > Aquatic > Non-marine Saline and Alkaline > Saline | place: Antarctica: Organic Lake...
GTAACGCCAGCGCACATGACGGGCCCCGCGCTCGCGAGTGGGTATTCCGAAGGGATTTTGATCGCAAACTTTTCGTGCACCACGTGGGCTGTGCTGTACCCGCCAATGGTGGAGCCGCCTACAGGAGATGTCGCCGCGCGTCCATAGCGATCTTTACCGTTGTAAGTAGCCACGTTCCCGTACTTGTGTGAGCACTTTTGCTCTTCGCCACTCAAGCATTCTTTGCATTTCAAGCAAGAATCCACCATGCAGCCAACGCCCACGTGGTCTCCAACAGCAAACTTGGTCACTTTGGAGCCCACAGCCGTGCAGACGCCGGCAAGCTCATGCCCAGGCACAAGTGGGTAATTGACTTTCCCAGCTACGCTTTCAATGTGGCCACGAGCGATGTGTAGGTCGCTGTGGCAGATACCGCACGCCACCATGCGAAACAGAACATCGTAGTCGCCGACAGGCCGCCGAGCCATCCGCATAGGCTTGAAATCACAAGCACACGAGCCCGTGGCCATCGCCAGGATTGGCGTAGGCTCCGCGCCACCGGCTGTTGACGAATCTTCGGCTGCAGCAGCCCCATTGGATGCCATTTTTCTTTCTTGCTGTCGATGCGCTGCAGCAGGCTGCAGATTTTTACGAGCTCGATGGAAAAAGTTTGGAGAAGAAAATCAAGGGTGAAAGTTACAGGGGGGAATTGTGTACACATTTATCCTTTCTATTAAATGCAATTTGGTGGTTCGTGGTTCGTGGTTCGTGGTTCGTGGTTTTTTATGTACCTACGTACCTGCAGTACTACAGATTTGCTGTACATGTGCAGTAAACAAAAACACAAGGCGGACCACGGGCACAAGAAGGGCCACGCACCACGGGCACAAGAAGGGCACCCATCCACGGGCATCTCAAGGCCGCGCACTGAGGTGCTAAGAACGCAGCAAACACATTGCTCCGAAGCTGCGCATTGTGCGGGCACCTGAACTTGTACATTTATACCCACTCTCGTGCGTGCAGCCAGCCTTCCGACTACCGTCGTCGAGTTGGTTGCCCTCCTACCACCAAGTTACTATGGCCTCCTCTTCGGAGGAAGATGTTGATGAAGCCGCTGAACGTTTCGAAGCCGCTTCGCTAGCTGCCGAGAAGGCTAGCGCCCTTGCTAACGCGCAAGCTCAGGCTGTTTCAGCGGAAGCAGCGAAGGTAGCTCCGGCCCCCGGCACAACGGGCGACTCGGGCGGTCGGCCGTTCATCAACAGCGCAATAGACTTTTTCGCGTGTATAGGCACAGGCAGTACCTTGGAAGTTGATAATGAGTCTGGCATGTTTTCGCCTGAAGCATTGCACGAGGTTAGTCGATTAGGCAATCGATCATCGCGTGCTTCATGTCAATGATCGGACGAGCTCCCTTTCAACTCCATCTATATCTTTTATAGAAGTAGTACTGCCCTTTGAGGCTTATTGATATTCATTCATATATTAAACTCAGCAATTCCACAATATCAAAATTGCTCACGTTTTACTATGCTCCTTTCTCTCGCGCATGGTCTCATTCGGTGTAAACCATCCATTGACACCATTAGTCCTGGGAATACGCTATCACCGATGTGGGTGTTGTTCTCATGGACAAGGGCGAAACAGTGCCACCGGGCTGGGAATACATATGTACTACGGTATGGAGGCCGCTTTTTCTTCTTTTTTTGCTGCAGTATACCTCACTGTGTTCCGAACAACCATTGGCACTTGAAGCGCACGTAATTTCTTATGTACTCACCCCGACAAGAAGCTTCTCCTATTTTAGGTTCTTTTTTTCAAATCACCTCTGAATCTACCTCGTTTTTTTCAGGCGGGAGGCACTAGCGAGCCTGTGAACATCACCCCAGGGAGTTTTCTGAAGCGCTGCCAGACGGCGCTCTGCGTGCGCCGGCGCAAACACTCCCGGTCCAGCCGCCAGCTCGTCGACGTGTGCGTGGGCTACGGGGGGCGTGTGCCTTCTGGCTACGAAGCGGTGAGACGCACCGTGAGTGGCGCGTTTGACGCTTCGGTGTCGCGGCAGTCCGTGTACGAGACCTTCCTGTGCGTCAAGTACGCTGCAGCGAACGGCTCGCATCCGAACGACGCTGTTGCCGCCGCTGGCAGCTCTGATAGCCCCGGAAGCCCCGGGGGTCTAAGTGGGAGCGATGTTAGCAACAACAACAGCGGGTCGTCCGACCCACACGCGCACTTCTTCCACACGGAGCGGTCCGTGGCAGACTTGGCGGTGTTCTTACCCGGCAAAGGCGAGCGCGCACCGGCGGCCTTCGTGGAGCGCGGAGGCAACCTGAACCGGGGGGTAAGTGAGGAAGACGGCACCTGAGCTAGCAGCAGCATAGCTGGAAGCACCTCTTTGAGTGGTGCATTCACGTAACCTAAAAAAATATCTTGCTGCTATCAACTTGACCACGCTGGCCATGCTTTCCCGTCGAATTCATTTGTTGCACCCAATACCAACGTCCATGAAACCATATATGCACTTCCACCGCTTGCTTTTCTATTCGACACGTATTCTTGCCTTCTTCCTTGAACTCAGATGAACACCACGCGAGTGCAGCTGGCCCTTCGGTTTGGCCCACGGCTTGGCCTCTGCGACATGCCCCTCGTGCCGCACGTGTTAGACCGCCTGCCCCTAGGCCGCATTACCGTGCACCGGGAGGGCAACGATGACTTGGGAGGCACGAGTGGTAGTGGAGGCGAGGCTGCAGGAGGTGGTGGTGGCGGTGGTGACGTGTTTGAACTGGCGTTTCCAGAAGCGGTATGATTTGAAAGAAAGACGTATTTCTCTTACTTTGCTAGATTTGACTTGCTCATCGTACGAAGCATTGTCTCCAATAATGGCGGTAATTTCTGTAGTTACATTGCGCACGCGTGTGTATTTTTCTTGTGTGTTTTTGTACTAGGTGCCCATGTTTTGTTTTCCGCGGGGCGTCCGGCTCAAGCGCAGTTCGAAGTTCGACCAACCTCCACCCAGTGCCTTTTCCTACGTGTTCACGGAAGACATGGGCCGCCGCGTCTACGTGAGCTGCCTCGTATTTTACGAAGAAGTGCCCTCGGCCAAGGTAAGACGCTAAACGTTTTATATCTTTTGACGTAAAAAAATATGAGAGCAACCCGGGCTTGTGTGAATAAGATAAAGCATGCAATGTAGCAGGATGTGACACCTTTCAACAATTAATTTGTACTTTCCTATCTTCTAAATTTTAATTCCTCTCTCCGTTTCTTTCTTTTCTTATCCCTTCTGTGTTCTCCTGCTTGTGCACTTCACTTCAACAGGTGGGCGCGCTCTTGTCGCAGTATTTGCCCGTGCAAACTTTTTGGGACACCTTTGGCAGTGACGAAGAAGAAGAAGGCGACGACAACAACGACGACAACGAAGACGGCAACAGCGGTGAAAAGCCTCGGCGCAGACGGTCCTCCTCGGCGACTTCTCCCACTGTTACTGCCGCTGCTGCAGGAGGAGGAGGAGGTCGGAGGAATTCGGACGCGGTGCCACCGAACCACTTGTTGGCGAGCACCCCCAACAGCAGCGGCGACATGCGGGTGTGGGCGCCGCAGTGCTTGTGCCTCATATCCCATTGGCCGGCTTATGGGGCCTTACGCACTGCTCTGCGCCACTTGTGGTCGCTGAGTTTGGGCAAAAGCAAGGTGTGTCACGGGGGAGATCATAACTCAAAAAAATAACAAACTTATGCTCTGCATCGTATGATATGCTACGTCTGAGACTGTAGGATTTACTAGAGGGTTTTATGGGATTTGTAATGCTATGATCATTGATAGTAATTGTCTGTACTACTATGACAAGGTGCCCTTGGAGCGTCATCTGGCGGCGATGTTTGCCACTCCAATGCCACGGCCCGGCGCGGCGCCCATTCACTTGCAGCTCGATCTCGGGCTCGTGGACTCGGCACAGGGGGAAGTGGCGGCCCTGGCCCCGATTATCTTGCACCAACCCGCTTTGCGAGGCCTTCCTTTGATGGATTTGGACTTTACCATGCCTTTCCATTCCCTTTCCTTGGAACGGCTGGTTGCGGTAAGATATGATTAGCTTTCATTTTCATCTGTATATTCAACCATGTATTCATTTTCAGTATTACACATCATTGAGTCTTCCTAATACATTTCGCTGCCTGGGTGTTTTCTGAACCATCAATTTGACATGACTGAAAATAAACCTCAGGTGTTTGGGCTCATGCTTCGAGAGACGCCTATGCTCTTCTTGAGTGCTTCAGCTACTCGGCTGGCAGACACCATTGAAGTGCTGAGAGCGTTACTTTTTCCACTTGACTACAAGGTTCTTAAGACATCGAAGACAAAACAACAATATTTGAGAAGCGTGTCTTTTACCGCAATTTCTTTTTCGTGTCATCTTAGACTCTCATTTTAACCAATGCAACCATCTTGCCGTTTTTCGATTCATCTTTCATCTTTGCCTTACCTTTCAACCACCCTTCATCTCGTCCTGACAAAACACCGATTGTGCTACTTCTTTTTCTGCATGTGCCTCATTATCACTAGGTCGCGTACGTGCCGCGGCTGCCGGATAAGCTACGGCATTATTTGGAGGCCCCCATGGGCTTTGTTATGGGCATGGTGATTGACTCTGCGGAGTACGGAAGCGCCGATGGACCCGAAAGCCCGGCTCAACTGGTGAGAGATTTGAGCTGCAGGAGACAGCAATGTGATGACAGCCCTTTTTCAAGGCGATGTTAATTAGTGTCAGAATTCATCCCATTGCCTTCATTTAGCGGACCTGTCTGAACCATTACACTCGAACTTCCATTTTTTCTCTTGCTTGCATTCTCCATTGCATATACTCGTGCTTTCTCTGTTCTTGTTGCTCCAATATGATTGTCGCTTGCTTAAACCGTCTCCAGGTCCGTCAATTGCACGAGTCTTTGGGTGGCTGTGACGCTCCGGTAGGCGTGGCAGTGGTAGCTCTCGATGAAGATCGCCTCTATGAAGCAGGCGGAAAGCACGCTAGGTAAAGATACACAGTTTTTGCTTTATATAAGAGACCTTGCCTTCTCTCTCTTTTCTCTTGGCTTATAATTCTTGATTGAGTAAAGAAATAGAATTCTTTCCAACTTTCAAAGCTCACTCACCCAACGTGCATGAATGTATACCCAAAACCACTCTTACTCCGTACAGAGGAGCGCCCACCCCAAAGATCAATGACGTTACGGGCGCAGAAATGTCGGAGAAAGACGACGCCGAAGCTTGGCTTGACGATAAGCGGCTGTGCAAAGAAGGTATTGCGGTGCTGCCGTTGGACGCTGCGGCATGGCTGAAAGCGCGACTCACTGCCTTGCAGATTCCTGCCACCCCAGGTTTACGCACCGTGAAACATTTTGATTCGCCTTTCCAGCATGCATCGATAGATGACTTTGCTCGCGGTGGGTTCAATGGCACTGCTGAAGAGGCGGATGCCTCGACTTCGTCTGCGGCCGTAGCGGCTGCGGCAGCTGCTCTTGAAGAAGAGGCGTTGACTGGCATCTCCGGCGCTACGGTGGGGATTCGAGACGCGTTCTTGACGTGCATGGCGCTGATTTTGGGCGCTTACCGCAGTTGCTTGCGCACGCCTGACGCCTTAGCTGCTCTGCAGTCTGCAGTGGACCACCATGGAGGGAGCCATTCCCGTCGGCAGAACAATAGCAATAACAGCAGTAAGGGCAACGGTAACAAAAGCCAAAACGGCAACGGCAATGGCGAAGACGACGATTTGGGCACATGTTTGGCGGCGACTGGAGTCGACGAGTGGTTTGACTTTGAAGCGTTTATCGCTGAGTTTGGGGGCAAGAGGGATCAAATAGTCGCGAAACAGTGGTGCGGGACGCAAATGTTCAGTTCGCTGGTGCAACAAACGATTGAGGCCTCGGAGTCGGACGTTCGGCTGCTGTTCTTTGACGAATACTGCGAGGTGCTCGCGCAGCGACTGGCTCGACTGCCCGGTCACACCTCGCAGGTACTAATGAAAGGGGAAGTGATACAGATATATAAACGAATTCTTATGATGTGTGGTACTAGTTGACAGAAAGAACCATTCTATGACTCGGGAGGTGCTCTTCTGTTACTTTGCTTTCATTGTTCTGTTTCTTCCTTTTCTTCCTCTTGCCTCACCCTGCTAAAAAAAACGCGTATTCATCGTACAGGGTGCTTTGGCAGCCGCTGCTTTCGTGCATGGCAGCGCCCAATCCTCGCTGGCCAATTCTTTGCATGGACGGAACACTTCCTCTTCTGCTTCTACCAGTAGCAGCCCAGCGCATTCGTCCAAAGCGAGTCACGACTTATCGTCCGTGGCAGAACGGCTCATCACCGGTGGCAGTGGCTCCTCGCCTTCTCCAGCGAGCAGCCCACACTCGGGTGGGTCGAGCAGTGGTAATGGCCTGAAGTCAGGCAATGGCCGGGGCACAGCCCTGACCGCCTTGTTAGACTCGGCTGCGGTGCTCGCTGCGGCGGTGGCACTGCCCCCTTTGATCACGGAAATGGGTCTGGGTGAGAGCGAGCCAGCAACTTTTGAAGCGTTGTTCAGCTCTTCCAATGACTTCTCCAACTCTCCGCGCCCCACCCCTACACCGGACCGCAGCAGCCACGGCAGCGATAATCCTACCCCTGATCGCCCACAGGACAAGGCGAGCAACTCCGAGGACGGGCAGTCGACTACTGCTGCGACAGCAGCAACGGCGACCTCTGACGAAGCTGCTACGGTTGCTGCTGATGGTAGCAATGAGGTGAAGACGAACGATGAGAATGGCACTGAGCTTTCCCCCGCGAGTGCGAGTGACGTCACCCAAGGTGGCGGCAGCAGTGGTGAGAGCATTGAAGGTTACGGAAAACCTGTCATTGTGCGCCGTGCGACCCTCGAACCAAGCACCACATCCTCTAGCAGCAGCAGCAGCAGCAGCAGCAACCACCATCATGTCACCAACAGCCCGCGCGCGTCAGGCCTAGGAGGACCCCCGCACCGGCGGTTGCCGGGCGCCTCCCGGAGCTTCAACTTGGGATCCCGTCGGGACGGAAGCGGGAGCCGCGGCAGCACGAATTCCCCGTCCCGGCACGGGGGTCATCCCAACCACCATTTGCCGGACTGGCTGGCCTCTGCTCTCCCCAGTGGGGGCGGCAGCGGGGGGCGGGGCATCGGAGGTCGGCGGTTGCAGAAACGAGTGGTGCCGGGGGCCCTGCCTGAAAATGGCGGAGTGGCAAACAGCGGTGCCGGCAACGCAGCTGGTGGTAATGGTACTAGTGGTGCAGGCGGCAGTGGCAGTGGTGGCGACTTGTACGAGTACCCTAACGGGTGGCCGTCGAGTTTGGACCCCAGTTTGTTGTACCACTCGGAAGCTCAGGTGCCCCCCGCGCTGCAGGCGTTGCGTCTAGAGTCGAGCACGCAAGACCGAGGCTTCATGGCGAGGCAGCTCTTAACGAGGTCCAAAGGAGAACGTCGACGCCGCGGGTAAGCTATAGTTTGCGTGTGTCTTGCGAAGAATATACAGTAAATTGGGAGTTTGAATGGTATGGAGATGAAACTTGAAACACGCACTGAAAGCTACCGGGACGTACGGATTGGTACTGATGTAGATGCTCCAGCTCGGATGCCTTACAGTCGTCTCTCTTCGTCTTTTCTCCTCACTTACTTGCACCTGCATGCATCCATATCTCCTCCTTTTCCGAATTCTCATACATGTTCTTATATTAGGTCGGTGATGCAGATGGACCCTCTTCAGAGGCCGGTGCACGCTCTGGCTCAGGTTCTGGCCGCTTACCTCAGCTGTTTGCCCGCGAGGGTGACCAGCGGCCTTGCGCAACGCCAGCACCACAGCGCAGAAGATGACGTAGAAGCAGATTCTGTCAATGCGGGTGCGAGCAACAAGAGCAGCAACAGCAGTGGCAGCGGCAACGCTAGGAGTCAGAAGGCATCGTCCGAGTGCGAGCCAGTGCGCGAAGTGTTGCGGGCTCTGGGAGCGGTGTTTCACCTGGAGTTTACGGGTCATGCGTCCCTGTTGGACGAGGCCGCGTGGCGAAGCTTGCTGATTGCGTGCGGGCATGTTGGGGGTGCGGGTATGCGGCGGCTCGCGGTGAGATACGACTACTATTCTAGGGAGGAGCATCGTGCTCTTTCTTTTGGACCAGTGTTTCTCAGTACTTGTGGGGTGGGGTTGATTGTGTTTGGGTTACCATGAAGAGGGTTACATTTGTACTATAATGTACATTGCCTTGGAATCACGTAAACTAAAAATCAATATCTCGTGTCCAATGCCTACAGGTGCGCGTCGAAGAGGCCATGACCAAAGCCCTCGGGCGAGCTCCCAATGTCGTCACCATGGGGCAGTTTTACCGGGCGTTAACCGTGGGGAATGCCGCGCGCGGCCAAAAGACCAAAAAGAAGGCGAAGAGCAACAGTGACGGCGCCTCCTCGTCGTCGGCAGCAGCAGCTGCTGAGGAGCTATCGTCATGGGTGCCGGTGGTCCCACCGAGCTTGGCGACTCAGCCGGACCCCTTCCTGTGGCTCGAGCTGAGTGGAGTGGTGTGGTGCCGCGCGAGAGCAGTGGATGGCCTGTGGCAAGCACTTGTGGACCGGGTTAAGAGTCCATCGTTGCAGCGCCTTCTGGTACCATGTAGACCTGTAGTGTAGTGTGAAAGAGAACAGGAAAAAAAAAACTGCTCTGCGTGGTAAATGAAGTGTAGTCTTTATGGAGACTGGTGCATCTAACATAAGTTGTGAAGTATTTCTCATCGTTGGCTCGTATTGAAGGTTTCACCTATTGTGTTTTTGGTCTATTTTATTTTCTTCTTTCGTTTTACTTTGGCGGCGTCGGCGGTGGGTTGGACAGATGCATCGCCGTGAGCCGATTTGTGCGCCTGGCCGTGGGTTCTTTGCAGACTTAGCCTCAGCTGTGGCGCCGCCACCGCGCATTTACCCGTTAAACAATGGAGCCCTGTATCCACCATGGCATTTGGCTGAACCACCGACGAATGCTGGTGGTGCCAAGAGCACCTCCGCGAACAACGCGGCCGATGCAGCGCCCGAGACAGCGACGAAGGACCACAACATCAGCAATGGCAGCGTTACGAAGGAGGCGCCGCAAGGTGCCGTGGCGGCTCGGCTCATTGGGATGTGGAGTGACGGCCCTTGCCCGTTCTGCAACGTGCGCATGCTCGACGAAGAAATTCTGGCAGCGCAAGCCAACTACCAGCCGGGTTTAGCCAACGGCCTACTAGGGAGCAGTGCGAACGGGGGAGGAGGCGGAGGAGCAGGCACGAACTCTGGTAGCGGAGGCGCAGCTGCCGATGGAGGAAACGGCGGCAATGGTGGAGGAGGCAGCGGCGACGATGGCGAAGCCCTGGTGGTGACGTGCCGAGGCTGCAGCCGTGACTTTTACCCCACTCTCAAGTGGCGCATTTTCACGCAATTCTACCCTGCCACTACGACGCAGCCAGCCACATCTTCAGGGGCAGAGGTTGAAGGAGAAGGCGCGGGCGTGGAGGCCAGTGGATCTCCATTGTCGTTGTCTGCTGAGAACCCTGCCGCTGTCCCTGGTCTGATGCGAAGGGCGGTATCAGCGCCAGCGCCTCAACTGCAGAAAAGTGCTTCCAGCCTGAGTGTCGATTTGCCACATGTAGCGCGGGCCTCGAGCTGGGTGGACGCTGGCGCACCTTCAACGAGTGCCGCCGGTCAAGACCATGCCACGGCAGCAGCGTCTACCGCAGCAGCAGCATCGTCCTCGTCCTCCTCTGCAGTCTTTTCGAAACGGGTGCGTCGACTCAGCATGACGGGAGCGATGGCCTCGGCTGTTGCTTCCCTACGCGGCTCCTTCACCTCCACTGGCGGCAGCAAAGAAGTTGACGACAGCAATAGCAGCAGCAGCAGCAGCGGCGGTGGCGGCGATAATAGTGACCCTGCTGGAGCTGCGGCGTCCGCTGCATCTCCCTCTGCTGCTAGTGCTGAAACTGCCGAAGACAACGGCAACGAGGAGAATGGTGCTGGCAGCAGCAGCGGTGAGGGCAACGAGAGCGACGATACCGCACTTGGAGGTGTCCTCTCCGAAGTCGATTGGGGCGACAGCAGCGGCGACGGAGACGAAATCGAAGGAGTGGCCCTGTACCTTTCCGCGTCGGTGCTTCGTCTGCGGTTGGATGAAGTCCTGCTCGAATTTGGCGAAGGTGTGCTTGCTACCAACGGGCGTTGGCTCCGGGCCCACCGCCCGCACGTGTTTTGGAACCTTCTTTGGTATGCGTCGCGCCTGGCCATGCCTTTACCCTTTCCCGACGCGCCACGCGCGCAGTCTTTGAGGTCAAACAATCAGAGCAACAACATCCAAAATAGCAGCAATGGTTCACCCGTCACTGTAGTGTCCCGCTGCCTGACCGGCTGGGAAGAGCGTGTGGTCTGTGCACAGTGCCAGTGGCTCATGGGAGCTGCCCAGCACGCACCTTCTCATGCAGCGGCCTCCAAAGACTCACCAACAGCAGGAGGAGCACAAGGAGCCGACACTGCACCGGTGTCAGGAAGCTCTGCATCAGAATCGTCGTTGTCGTCGTCGGCGTTGCCCGCGCCGCCTCCTTCGTTCAGCGTGCGCGGCGCAGACCACCAGTGGTGGCCGCTCCCGGTTGACGCTTCTCAATGTGTGGCTGCAGCCATGCGTCAAGCGGCTTCACAGGGCCAAGAAGGAGGGGTTGTGCTCTTGCCAGCTCGCCGCACCACCGCTAACATTGCTGCTGCTGCAAACAGCGACCGCGCGTGCGAAGGCGAAGTAACCGACGGTGGTGTCAACAACAACGACAACGATGTCAACAGCGGAGATCAGCATCCAGGCGAGGCTGCCAGTCCCACCTCTACGAGTGGTGTCGTACCCTCACCACCGCGGCCGCGCGCCCTATCGAGCTACACCAGCTCAAGACTGGAGCTGCGCTGGGGTTCGGAAGCCACTTCCGGTGCCCACGCCGCTGGGTCTCCTACAGGGATGCTTCAGGTGAATTTGGACACTCAGGCAGTGGCGATCGTGCGCCGGGATTTTCATGACCCAATCCCTGGTGGGCCTCCAGCCTTTCTGGACTGGGAGCCGCTGTCGCCATCACCAGCCACCACCGATGCAGATGCCACCTCTAGCGAGCGGTTCTCGCTATCATCACTGGCCAGTCACGCGCAGGAAGTGGTGAACAACCCCATGGAGCATGGCGATGATGCAATGCCTTCCGAAACTAACCCAGCTCTAGCCTCAGCGCTCAGCCGCCCTCGTGCTCTCATCGCAAGAGAAGAAGGAGAAGACGGAGGAGGAGCGAAAGCCGAATTGAGTGGACCTTTGTTCAAACCACCGCCCATGGGTGAATTTACAGGCGGGGCTGGCGTGCTTGCCGTGTCCGAAGACGACGAAGAATCAGGAGGAAGTGTCAAAGAAGGAGGTCAAGTGCTGTCCAGGCTGGAAGTCCTCAGCCTCTGGCAGCCAGCGCGCTTGCCTCTGGTGGCGCTTTTTCCCATTTGCGCCGACGATGACAACAACTTCAAAGCGCTCGTGAAAATTGCCGAGTACGTGTTTCTTTCTTCTTCTTTTGTTTAGAAAGTACTCGTTGTGGTGCGCACTAGCGCGCACATATGACGATGAGTAGGTTTTCTGCAGAAAAAAAAAACAGTATAGACGAAGATTGTTGGGTGCTCTTTGCGTGAATGAAGTGTTTTCCAGAGCACAGCACCAGCATTTCGTGATCGCTATTCTAATGAAAATATATTCTGCGTTTTTCTGTTCTTATTTTCTTTGTTTTGTTGCATCTTCGGGGCTTTTTTTCGTGACACGCACGCACACAGGAGCCTGCTGAGCGACTACTCATCCAAAAAGACGGCGAGTGCCGTGATGGCCTTCGTCCAGCACACCAGCCATTTGCTCTACATGGAAGGGTCGTTGAAAGCGCGCCGCGAGAGCGCCACTGCCGCTAAAATGGCAGCAGCAACCTCTTCGGCCGCTGCTGCTGCTGCCGCTGTGCAGGGACAGAGTGAAGGCGGCGAGGAAGATCTCCAAAGGGGCGATCACAATGCTAAAGCTTCCGACAACGACAACGATGAAGACGAGGAGGAAGAAGAAGAAGACAGCGGGTTGACGGCACGAAGCGTGTTTACGCTGCCGTCGTTCTACCGCACCCTGGTCACCGTAGCGGGGCACTACGACGGAGGCTGCGGCGGCGCCGGCGTGGTGGTGGGTCCGGTGGCGGCACCGGCTGCTCTGTTGCCGTCGTCGTCGTCCCCCAAGACGGCGTCGCCTTTGGCCCCCAGCGACACTGCGACCTGGGGCGGCTTTGGGCCGAGCAGGAACAACAGCATGGCTGCATCGGTGCGCCGTCTACTCTCTCTTTTTTTCAGCTATATTTTCTTGTCCTTTGTCTCAGTCTTAAGAAAGACGCCTTCTTGTCTCTTGCGGCGGGTACTTTTTCCTTTCTTTTGGTGTGTGCTTAAAAATCAATTTTCTCTTCATCTCCGTCATTCGTACGATACTTAACACTGCTTTGCCCCTCCTTCTTCTCTCGTTTTTCTTCGTTTGTGTCATATTAGGCCTCGCGAGACCAAGCGGCCTACCTCGCGCTCGCGTCAGTGGGCAGCAGCGGTAGTCATGCGCCGGGCGGGCAAGGCAGCGGGTCCAGCATGTCAGCGATCCTAGCCCGGCGCAACGGAGCGAGCCCTTTCGACGGAAGCTTGCGCCGCGCCGTGAGCAGCCTCGGCCTGCCAGAGCTCCAGGTAATGAAGAGGCGCCACCAAAAATTGGAAGGGCTGTTGTGGATACAGTCTCAGGACTATACGCGCTTTTCTTTTTAACTTCGTTCTTTTTTTTCCCTCTTGTTCTACCTTTTTCCTTATTGCCTCTGGGTCTAACCTTTCGTTCGTGCTCGTGGGTCTGTATGCTCTCACAGGACTATGACGTCGAGTCCGAGACTGCTCTGATGGCGTCAGCGCCGCCGCCAGCTGCGGTGCACTTCAGGAGCGTCTTCGGGCACCTGTATTGAGTCCCATTGGTTTGTCCATAGTACTCCAGTCGCATGGCGTCGAGATACCTACCATCACAAAGCGCCACGTGCAAGCATGCCAATGGCTGCTTGCTCCTTCTCAGATATAGCTGGGTAATGCAATTAGATGTGCATTAGGCCAATGAGCTGATATCTGATGTACTAAAAACAGAGAACCATCTCAATGCCAATGCCCATCTCGGAACTTCTGTTCACCTACCCCCCTTTGCCGACCTAAGTCTAGCGCCAGCACGAGCACGAAGATACTCCCATTAACCGCAGTTTCCTTCGGGCTGTATAAGTCTAAGCCCATTTAATTGTTTAAAGATAAATATTCACTTCGATGTTTGTTCTTTGATTATTGTTCATGCTAGTTGTCGGTTATCAATTCCGGATTCCGGGCCACGTGTAAGTTTTTACGCTGCCTGCGGATGCTGCGGTTTCGTGGATATTTGCTCTCTTGCTGCTGTTATAAATGAAACACGAGAAATCATGGCTTGAACTACCTAAATACAAGTTCAATTGCGCAATTCTCCGACTCGAGCATGTGCATGGACGGAAACGGCCATTCGGTTCGCTCCGATTTATCACTGGGCGATCGAGATGACTAGCAGCATGCCTGTATTCTTTCCGCGACTACATGAGCAGCAGTGGGTGGAAAGGACTTCTTTTCGCGGACGGATGAGTCGTAGCAGGCCTCCAAAACAACGCCAAGAAGCATGGTCACGAGCGACAACCCAAAGAACAAATTGTCCCACAGGTTGCCGGGCCAAGTCATCGCTTCGTCGTAGGTGTCGTAAATGCAGTGGAAAACCTGGTTCACGAACTGCGCCAACGCCGAAATCAGCAACAGGGAGGTAATGATGAGTCGGCTAGTCCAATTGATGTGGTAAAAAGACGCGGGGTCATAGGATTCCTGCATGAGCGACCGCGCATCCGACGTAGGCACCTGGACACCGCGCCAGTCGACGCCGGGTTCACCGCCATAGTCTCCGAATAATCCGTTGAAACGATTCCAGCGGCCTGGGAACGCGTAGAGGTTGATAGCTGTAAACAGGGCCGTTAAGATCTGGACGTTGACCTCGATGACAGTATGACAGGCTGGAGTCGAGAGTGTGCATGCACCGAGCAACGGCAACACGAATCCTCCTCCCGATGCAATGACCAGAAGCAACCACAGCCCACCCAAGTAAAACCATACTGGCGACGTCAAAATCGGTAGGAAGGGATCAAAAACGTATGATTTCCGCACACCACCCTTCAGTAAGGTGGTTTTGTCATCTGATGGCATCTCGTATTGTGCGTTACCAATAGCCTAATTTGCCAGTAGTCGTCTACGCGGGAGCTTATATGTCTTTCACGATCCTATAGAAGATGCTAATAGCTGAGCTTTTTCTCGATGAAATTATATCGCCGGTCTACGCAGTTTCCATCTTGCCTGCGTCTAGCTAGAGCCTAATATCAGTGCTGCTGGCTGCTGTGCTGCTGTGCTGCCGCCCTTCCGTGCCTGCTGTGTTGCAGTGCTGCTGTGCTGCTGTGCTGCAGTGCTGCAGTGCAGCCAGTTGTGCTGCCGGTAAGCAAATCCTGAAATCCAGCCAATTAGCATGCAGTGTTGGATGGATCAAGTGCCGTAAAACCAAGGTACCCTTGGTAAAATCATGAATGTCGTTTTGGCCACGCGGTTTCCTGCTGCTGGCTTGCTGGGAGCTGCGTGATTTTTTGTACATTTTCTCCTCGAATCATTTCCAGGCCTCTCCAACATGTGAGTCCTACAGCACCGCATGCCGCCACATGTGGCCTTCTATCACACCTCAATTGAGGCTTCATTTGCTGGGTTATTAGTATGTGCCCTCATTGCGACAACCTTTATTTGCGGGCTGCGAGCGCGCTCAGCAACTTACCTTGTGACACACATTTGACACCCACCTTGCACTCGTTTCCGCCTCTGACACCGTGCGTTACGTGGTTGCTTTTTACCAATTGTACAGGAACGACGATCTTTGCGGCGATTGGTTCGAACCAGATGACGAGTACAACTCTCAATTTCCGCGTGCAGCGGACGAGGGTGGCTGGGGCATCGATGAAAGCATGTACGTGTTTTAATCCCATCCTTGGTACCCTACTCCGGCCCACGCTTTACCACTTCCCTAGTCCCGTCTGAGAATGCTACTCAACTCCAACTTTGCTCCTACTCTAAAGTATTATTTTTGCATACAAGTTGCCACTCTTTTGGCATCCTTTGTAGACATTCTAAGAACGGTATTGGTGACGTCACCTTTCGATGAGATATGGACTCAACCCCACCCTACGATGCCGTGTTTTTTCTCTATGCCTATTCTAAATTGGCTGTGTGTCGTGTTCACTGTCTGCTTTCTTCTTCTCTCCTCAGGTACACGTCGCAGTTGGACAAGAGCAAGTTGAGCGCGGAGCAAATCGCGGCCGCCGAGCGGATGGCCGCGGAGATCGAGCGGGAGTCGCGGAGCAAAGTGAAGTCCACCAACATGGGAGGGCTTGGGGGCTACCGCCCAGAGCCCGCGGCGAGCTACGCCGACAGCCAAACGGCCAGCTTCCTCAACAAGCAGAAGGCGACCCTGCCGCCGCAGTCAGCCCGGCCGCAGCCTCCTGCGGCGCCGCAGCAAGCGAAGGTGACGCCGCCGCAGCAGCAGTTTTTGAACGAGTGCAAGGTAAGGCAAACGCTGCCTCGTGTTCGTCTATACGCTGGAAGATATTCATGTAAAGTACAGTGCGCATGCAGTTGGGTCTGTGTCTAGTCGTGGATGTTCCTTTCGCCTATGTCCTGTGCAATCATCCCATCCAGCGAGCTCAGTGTTGAGCAGGCTTCCTTCCTTCTTTGACAAAGTTTCCTTCTCCGCGTCTGCGCCTATTTTCCAGTCTTTTTCTTTGCTCTTTTCATTGCTGCTTCTCTTTTTTTGTTCTGGTGTTGTTGGCTGCCTGTTCAGGTGGTGCTTTGGCTGCAAGAAGAAATCGGGCGGGTGCTCAACTTGATTGGCACTCTGGGCGACCCTCAGCCGAAGCAAGCGGCGCGGCTCCTGAACCAGTACACCGCCTCCGTGACCTCCATGATCCCGTTCAGGTACGCACATATATGGATATGAGTATTTATGCACGCATTGCACGAGTTTCAACGAACCAGTGAATAGAAGTATCATCACTGCTCTTTTTCCCTGTTCGTTATTTACCTGCGTGCACATTACGTACTGACTCACGCGCCCAAGTCTCCGTACGTGAGATGAACGTTTACGCTTTTCTCGTCTTTTCATGCACGTGCGCATATCCGCGTGGACTTTGATTCTCCTCATCTTTCGTCCTTCTCCTCCTGTGCATCCTCCCTTCCGTCGTGATGGTGGCGTCACACCACGGTGTGTTTGGTTTTGTGTCTTATCTTTACTCCTGTTTTGCACATTTGCTGCTCAGCCCTCCCGACGTGAAGCAAGCGGTGATTGCCAAGTTCGAGATGTGCAACTGGGACGTGATCCGCCGCCTCCCCACCCAAGGCTCCAAGCCTCCCAACGGCAAGACGCTGTGCGACCTCATTTTCGAGCTCGGGGTGTACTTCTGCGGCCGCACCAACCAAGTCGGCCCCCCTCCGGGGTTCGTGGAGGCCAAGGTAATGAAATGATCACGCTCGAGACGGCACTAGCATCGCTTATTGAAGAGACAGAATGAAGGGTTGGGTTGTAGGAAAATAAAAAGTGTGTGAAAATGAAAAGTTGCTTTGGCTGCGCTCATGTTTTATAGCTTCCAAGAACAACTGAACTCCTTGATTCCTGATCCCTGCTTTTTCCCTTTCGCACGTGTAGCTGGCCGAGTACCGCGCCAAAAAGCAGGCCGCCGTTGGGAAAGGGCGCGCTGGAGCAGGAGCGGCGGCTGCTGCTGCGGCCAACCGCAACCCCCCCATTCCCAACGTGGGTGGAGGCCCTCCGCACCCCCCCGGCAAGGGCTACAAGGGCTACCAGAACAACGGTGGCAAGGTGGGTGATATCGCACACGCACGTGCCGAGAATATATACAGACAGGATTAATGGTTGTTTGAAAGATGCAATTTGGAGGGGGGATATATGTTCAGAGAAACAAGGAGGGTGGGCTCTCAAATGCGCATTATCAGAAGAAAAAAAAGCCGAGAAAAACTCGCACTAGTGCACCGAGCGCTCTGCATTTTTATTTTTTTTTAATGGTTTTGTGTGCAGGGCAAGGGCGACGGCAAGGGCTACCACGGCAAGGGCAAAGGTGGTGAAGGCAAGGGCAAAGGCGGCGACGGAAAGGGCAAAGGAAAGGGCTACAACGGCAAGGGCGGCGCCAAAGGTGGCAAATAAACGAATGGCCATCGCTTCCTAGTTTGAAACTGCTTTTCCCGCTTCCTGTTCTTGGGATGCCTTGCACTACTGCTTCCAAGAATGGATGGGGAAACGTCTCTCGAGAGCCCGAGAGGAAACTAGACGACGAACATGAAGAAGCACCAACCAAGAGTTGACTCCCATTTCTTTTCCGCCAACCAACGACACGACAAAACACCCTTCAGCTTTCCGCCCAATGCCATCTTTCCTGTGCGGAATAGAAAAAGAAAAAACTTAAGTGCCCGACGTTCCCATTGCCATAGGAAAATCAAGGTCAAGCGTTTGGCCGTTTACCGGGTAGTGATAACGCCTGCACGCTATCAAAACTTCAAAATCGATAGTTTCCTTTTCCCTACGTTCTTCTATAGTTGACTTATAATATAATTGACTATTGGATGAAATTACTCCTTCAATCAGCAACTGGATTTACGACGACGACTACATTGAAATGAGATGCCAACACCCATATCCCCATAACCGAACGCAAATATTATGAGGTATTCAGAACCCATGTGTGGAGCACTCAAAGATTGCCGGTGGTGCGCTCCTTGAGGTCTCCGAGGTCATGATGGGTGTCGGTCCAAGCCGTGTGGAAGTCGCCTTCTTCGCCGACCTTTTTGTAGGAGTGCCCGCCAAAGAAGTCCCGTTGGGCCTGGGTCAAGTTGGCAGGGAGCCGGGCGCGGCGGTACGAGTCGAAGTAGCTCAGCGATGCACTCAGCGCGGGCACCGGCACGCCACAGGCCACGGCCAAGGTGACGATCCGGCGCGTGGCCAGCTGGCGGGCGTTCAGTTCTGCCGCAAAGCTGTCATCCATCTTTGATTCATTGGCAGCGGCAATAACAACATGAAGAAAAGTAAGAGATTAGAGAAAAGGAGAAAGCAAGCATTTAAAAAAGAAAAGCGACATCACACCAACCAATGGGAGAAGCGCAAAGTAATAAACGAGGACAATCAAAGGAAGGAGATGATGATCATGATGACCACGATGGTGGTGGTGGCGGTGGCAGTAGCTTTACATGCGTACATACTTAGTTATCGTACATACGCACCATGAGGTTCGACAGGTCAGGTTGTTTGGTGAAGGCTGCTTGAATGCGGTCCAAAAAGGCCGCCCGAATGATGCAGCCCCCTTTCCAAATGCGCGCGCACTCGGCCCGGTTGATTTGCCACTCGTGGGCTTCCGACGCAGCGCGCAGCAATTCCATGCCTTGCGCATAGGAGCACACCTGCGGTTGGTAGAGAGGAAGTCAAGAGAAAGAGCAGAAGCACGAGGAAGAGGAGGAAGAGGAGGAGAAGGAAGAAGAGGGCAGTTGAGAAAAGAGAATAGTTTGGTGCACCATTCGAAGTTTTGATCATAAGACTGTAGTACAACAGCAAGCAAGCAAGAGCTCTTGTATCTTCACTACAGACTGTAGAAGTAGCCTACCTTGGCCATGTACAGCGCTTGCTTGGCATCGTCCAGGAGTTGGCCCCCGTCTACTTGAGGAATCTCGGAAGGGCCAAAGAGCTTGTTTGAAGCTTCAACGCGCTCTTCTTTACGGGCGGAGAGGTACCTGCAAGAGAAGTAGAGGAGGAGACAAGGCAGGTAGAGATGAGGCGACAAGTGCGAGCGAGCGCTGAAATCGAACGGGTTTTCTCCCTCCTATTTGCTTTACTAGTGGTTAAGGAAGAGTGACACATGAGTGTATCGGCCCACTCACCGCGCGTCCAAGGCTGAGCTCAGGGTGGGGCACGGGGCGCTTTTCTCCGCGGCTTCTTGCACCGTCCAGCGCCCCGTGCCCTTCATGCCCGTTTGGTCCAATATTTGGTCCACCACGTAAGTGCCGCTCCCCTTTTCGCCGGCTTCTTTGCCCAAAATCACTGCGGTGATTTCGATCAGGTACGACTGCAGCTCGCTCTGGTTCCAGTCTTCGAAGCACCGTTTCAGGGCTTGGTTGTCCAAATTGCCCGCCACTTTCAAAATGTCATAGATCTCTGCAATCAGCTGCATGTCGCCGTCTGTGGTGTGTGATGTTTGTGGGTATCAAGAAGGATGGAAGGAGAAAAAACAAAAAAAGTGAGGTTGTGTGTCACAAAAAAAAACACGAGAGTGTTCGTGTGTAACTGAATTCTGACGCATTTTTTTCGCTGGAATAAAACGCACAGTGAGCGGTCTACTAGCATATCACTTACATTCGATGCCGTTGTGGACCATTTTCACGTAGTTACCGGCGCCCAGGGGGCCACAATGCGTGGTGCAGGCCCCGTCCCCCACTTGAGCAGCGCACTTCTCCAGAATCGGCTCCAGCAAATCGTAAGCCACCTTGTCGCAGCCGGACATGAGGCTAGGCCCTTGCCGCGCCCCGTCTTCGCCCCCAGACACTCCCATCCCCACGAAGTGAATGCCCGACTCCTTGAGGTCGTTGCCGCGGCGAATGGTGTTGGGAAACCACTCGTTGCCGCCGTCCACCTGAACGCATACGTCATCGTCACGAAATGGGTATAAACACGTCAAAACAGTTTTGATGAATTACAAACAATAAAAGAGCATTACAAGCGCAGTCTTCGCGGGCATTCGTATACATCTCAACAGGACATGCCTCTCATCGAGTCTTCCCTCTACATAAACGCAACCTACGCAACTTCTTCATCACCTACAGGCACGCTTTTCTTACTAGCCGAGGCATAAACTTCAATCACTCAAAAAAAGAAGTCTAGGCAAGACGCGCACCAGAACATCGCCAGCTTCGAGGTGCTTGGAAAGGAGCGCAATGGTGTCATCCACGGGCTTCCCCGCCATCACCAGCATCATCACCCGCCTCGGTTTTTTAATCGACGCCACGAAAGCGGCCGGGTCTTTGAACCCTTCGAGGGGCAAGTCCCCTTCGTCTGCGGCACGCGCTACCGTAGTGTCCACCTTCTCGGGGGAGCGGTTGCACACTGCAACGCGGAAGCCCTGCAAGCATTTTGAGTGAACCCAGCAATGATGCGTCGTAATAGACAAATTTTCAAGTGATAAGGATGTGGTCCTCGTTCATACCAATGAAACAGCTGGTAAAAACAGGCTATGGGATAATTAAGCATAGGTTATTCAAACACGAGGTTTTTATTGAGGGGCGGTCTCTATGCTAGTGATGCTGCCACTGCCACGATAACTTCTGTCTACTGGAAATGGCATATGAACGATGACAATATATTTCATTGAACCAATGCAATCCACCTTTGAGGCCATGTTGAGAGCGAAGTTTTGGCCCATGACGGCCAGTCCGTAGAGGCCCACATCACAAGTTGCTTCGGAAGCCATCTGCTAGGGTGCAAATAAAGGTTTAACTTGGAACTTCAAATTGAACCTACCTTCAGATATTGGTCGCACAGAATATAAGTAAAAGCCCTTCATTACCTGTTTCTAGTTGCAGCGCTTGAATTTACCAGCTAGGGTAACTGCGATGTTGTGATGCCTTAGATGTTTCTTTAGGTCTCACGTTGTCCCGAGTCCTGAGGTTCGTACTTAACTTCACGGTGAAAATTCTTCAGTGCACAAAAGCTCAAAGCTCAAAAAAAATGCACGAAATTTGCACGAAATTTGCACCAATCACACAACTTCCAAAACCACGTGCAGAACAAGCAAAGCCATCAACTAAACCATGACATCCACCACGAGGAAATCCTCCATCTTGGTTTCCCTCGCCTGCTTGGCAGCGGTCTCTGCTCGCGAAGATGCTCTGCTCAACATGATCCCGCAACGCGCTCGCGGTGGCAACTGGTGGAAGCAGCAGTTTGCTGCTGCTAAAGCCAACGAGGTTCAAACCAACAGCTCTGCCCTCATTTTTCAGCAACTTATCGATCACGGCGGTGACTCCACGGAAACATTCTCGCAGCGGTACTACGTGGACTATAGCTACTGTGCTGACACGAGCAGCTGCCCCATCTTTATGTACATCGGTGGCGGTAAGTGAAGCGGTGTGGACGTCAGATTGACAATTTGACTCCTCCGGTCTTTCATCTCATCAATTAAAATTTGACTGCTCGCTCAATCATAGTTAATTACTTGTCTGCTACATTGACTACAGAGGGCACCCTGAGCGCAACACCTGGCGGGTACACGGCAACGCTAGCAAAGGAGCATGGCGCCCTCATCTACGCCCTCGAGCACCGCTGGTGATAACACTACAGTACATCTTGCTACCAGTACTCTGTACAATATCCTAGTATCATACAGTACAACTTTTTGCTGCCTGCATGCCTAGTGAGATGCCTTAGTCACTCGCTTTGTTCATGCAAAATTCTTTGATTTTGTTACTCTAGGTACGGCGATTCTCTTCCCGGGGACATTGCTACGAGCGTGAACAATGGCGGCGACATGCTTTCCCTCACGGTGGACAACGCGCTCTCAGACCTTGCCGCGTTCATGACGGCCCAAGAAGCAGCCCTGTCGCCGAGCGGGGCGAAAAGGACCTGGCTCATGGTCGGCGGCTCGTACCCAGGAGCGCTCAGCGCGTGGTTCCGCGTCAAAGTGAGCAAACTCTTTTTTTTCTTGGGAGATGATATGAGTTTGAAAAAATGATGTAATACGAATGGATGCTAGAGTAGTCAATGGTCTATTATTAATCTACTCTCATCAATAGCTTTGCACTCATCCTTGCTTGAATACTTGCGCTTATCTTCACTTGGCTTAGATCATTTTTTATTCTCACGCACACTCCCTCTCGCTTGTCTCTTTTCTCCGCGCCCCTCGTCTCTTTCCCCGTTGCTATTCTTTGGCACTCCATAGCACCCGGATCTGGCAGTCGCCTCATGGTCGTCCTCGGGTGTAGTGAAGGCAGTAGAGAACTTCACGGCCTTTGATGAGATTGAAGCCGAAGCTGTCGGGGATGTTTGCGCGGCTCAGCTGCGGAACGTGACCCAACAATTTGAGTCTGCCTGGGACGCTGGCGGCGACACCAAGCAAGCTCTCCTGGACCTCTTCCACACGCCGAGTGACTTCACCAAGGTAATTGTGGTTGTCGTTTTGTTGTCATCGTTATCAACGCATATCTTACTCTATGATACGTTAAACAGCACGTATAGTGCACCGCCACTCAATTGCCTCAATTCCCTCCCCTACCACTTTCTCTTTCACTTTAACTTCTCTTCGCACATCTCCCTTGCCCGTACCATCATCTCTCAAGGGTGACATGGCGTGGATGCTCGCCGACTCGGCGGCCATGGGCCCGCAGTACGGCTACAAGACCACCATGTGCTCGTATTTGGTCGACAGCACCAACGACAACAAGAAACAAGGCATCACGAATGGTGACGATGACCTTTTGACGCGCTTTGCTGCGTGGACCAACGACCACTATGGCACGAGCTTCGGGAGCAGCTGCTACTATTCCACCAGCTGCTTGAGCGACCCGAGCCGCGTTGATGAGTGGTGAGAGTGAAGTCGTTGTGGTAGTGCATAGACGTTGATAGTTTAGGGAGAAGAGAACAGAGGGGAATGCTTGTCGAGAAGAAAAAAAGTCTTTGTGGCGAAAACGCAACTTGCCAAATGCGTCGCTACCTGCGCGGGTGTAATTTTATGTGCCTTATTTGTTTGATGTGCCTGATTTCATTGAATGTCCCAATCTACGCTAGGTATGACTCCAAGTCGTGGGTGTGGCAGTGCTGCCACCAGCTCGAGTACTGGCAGGTAGAGTTGAACTTGAAGCAGCATAGGCGTGCTAATTATGTATTTCTTTCCTTTTTCATAAGCAACGAGCCACATCTGAAGCTGCTTCTGCTGCTTTATTTATTCATTTGCTTGCTTACATGTAACTGTCAAATTAGGTTTACATCTCAATTTTTCAAAAAAAATCGATTCATGCGTCCTTTTTTATTTGTTCTTTCCCTAACATTTTGCTCCATTTCTTTAAATGTTTACAGGTGGCGTACCCTGGCAGCCTTCGGTCCAGCGTGCTCGATTTCGACTACTTCGAAACACAGTGCAAGGCAGCGTTTGGGAGCGGCTACCCTAGTGCGGACGTGGCGGCCTTTAATGCCGATTATGGCGGATTAAACCCCGACGCGACTCAGGTTTGGTGGCTGCTCCAGAGTTGAGATACTTGTAATACAACCGTTATTGCTTCTTTTGATAGAGATTGTCAGCTGTCTCTCTATCTGTTTGTGTGGCGATCTTGCCTCGGAAGAATGCTTACTTCTTCGTCTTGTTTTGCGCTTCTATTGTCTTCTACCGTCTTTTTTTAAAATACTGCCAGGTGATTGCCACCAACGGCGGGGACGACCCGTGGCGTGGGTGCACCTTGAACGCCACGCTGAGCTCCACTTACCCCGAAACCACCGCGTGGTGCTCGGGCTGCGGCCACTGCGGCGATTTGCACGAACCCGACCCTGTAAACGACCCGCCGGAGCTCACTGCGCAGCGCAGCCTCATTCAGCAGTAAGTTGCTATCTACTGAAACGCAGGATGAGGCCATCATGAATTGCGCACACAGTGTGCCATATACGATCTTTTTAGACTTTTTCTATCTGTTGTTGAAAATTTTGGGGTTATCAAACGGTTCTCCTCTTGTGTGTATTTTGTTGGGTCACAGGTACATTGCCGAGTGGGTCAGCCCTTAAATGAGCAGCATGCCATGAGATCTAATCGAGTCCGTAACGAAAGCAATGAGGATTCTTAGCATGGATCTTTCCATTCCTTAGTTCCCTTAGCTGTTAATGTTAATGTCCAAATAACACTTGAACGATGTGACATGAGCTGGACTTGTAAAATATAGACCAACAACTTGGAGTTACTTGCGCTATATCGACAGTCGCCTTTTTAGCTAACTAGTAGAGATGCGTGCTGCTGTGGGCCTTCGTGTAAAGCAACGCATGATGCATCATGAGTGATCTACATACAAGGGGTGCGTGTAAATCGGTGCTGGCTGCTGGAAGTGGCCTTAAATAGAAGATTTCCCGGATGTCCGTTCGGGGATTTGGGATGTCTAGGTATTTCTAAGAAGAGCCAGAGCCGAGCTTCGAACCCGAAAGAAATGAAAACGCCCTTATAGTTCTAATAGTGTAATCTTAAGGTCGCTCGTGTTGCTACTTTGCTTAGTTAGGACCGCGAACTCCAAACCCCACGTTTGGCATGCCCTCGAAGTCGGCTCATCAGAACTCTCCCACATGGCGGAGCATGAAGTAAATTTCCTTCTTTCAAATCACCAATCACGCACGCACGAGCCCAGAAATAGACTACTAAAAGGCTGCCAAAGGTCAGTGCGGATGCTGTGTCGCCCCATCCCTCAGCATCTTCATCTCCATCGCAGCAATCACACTCACTCAAAGACAGGGCAAATCCAGGGCTGTGTAAATGTCATGCCAAGAAGCCGAACTCCTATACTGCCCTGTTGGAGCACAAAGCCGAAGAAATGGACAGGAAAGTTACCAAATATACTCAGCACAAACCACTTAGCTGGACTAGGTACAAACCATTGGGCTTACTTTGAAAGAGATTCATCAATGCTGTGTCGCCGCGTTCTTTGGCCCATTCCAAAGGAGAGATGTTGTCATGGCATGGTAGCAAAAAGAATTAGAAATTCGTAAACTAAGGTGCTGCCGAAATTGAAATTTGAGCAGCATTTCAAACTTGAGCGAAATCTTGGTAGAGTAAATGTATCAACCAAAAGTCAAGTGCGCTGCACCAATATCATTCGTTGCTTGAAAAGCATTCCTTTCAATTCGAGTTCTACAAGAACGCTTGCAAACTCACATTGCTTTTGATTTCGCAGTTGGCGCCAGCTAATGCGAGTTTAGTCGTGACATTAATGGAGTAATTTTCCACTACGAGGTGAAGTGCTGTTCGGCCAAGCTGCCGAATGAGAATGGCATGAGGGAAATACATAGAAACAAAAGATGAATTTTAAAAGTAGAGGAGGAAAAGACTACGTAAAGAGTCTGTGAGAATATATACATGGAAAACTTGAAGAATCCTTTGTCGATTCAATTTCTACGCATGAATCGCTGGTCTTTCGCGGAACTCACGTGGTCTTGAGCATCTTTGTTGGCCCCCGCTACAAGGAGATATTCCAAAATGGGCAGCTTTTCTTGTCTTGAGGCGATGTGGAGCGCTGTGCTCCCTTCCTGCCGAGATGAATAGAGAAGGATGAGAAGGCGACCATGAGGCGTGTAAGCGAAAGTATAAAATTGAGTGAGAGACAAAATTAGACTGCAGTAAAGTGGAGAAAACTGGTAGGAAAAGGCATCCAATACTCCTCCAAGTGAGTGAGAGTAAAGTTCACGCAAGAAAGGAGAGAACTCTGTAACTTTTTAGGAAAAGAGGTGCACTGACTAGCTCGTCATCGAAAATGTTGCTCTCCTCTCATCTAATTGATGAAGTATACTTAAGTGCATACCTAATTACATATCAAGACAGTACTCATATTGTATTACACCTTCATGTTCACTCCCTCTGAATACAAACAGGTATCAGCATGTACGTGAAAGATGTACTTCAATAGAATACGAAAAATTGAACGAACCTTATCAATGGCCTCTTTATCAGCGCCTGCTTCTAGAAGGAGCTTTACGTTGACGATGTCGTCATCAGCCCTGCCACTCGAAGCATATATTAGCGCAGTGCAGCCGTCCTAGAAAAGAGCAGTGGAAAAGAAAAGACTAAGGATTAGGATGATATTCCATGTACGTCTGCATGTGTGTACGCACGATTACACGAACGATGGATATATGCATACATATGAGCGTACGAGAAAAGAAGCACTGGTTAATGGATATATGAAATAATGATCATATGTGAGAACTTACTCTGTCCCTCGACTCGATGTCTGCGCCTTTCTCGAGCAGAAGTTTCACAATGTTAATATCGTAGCCCTTTTCCAGAGCGTGGAGGAGCGCTGAGCGGCCATGCTACCATGGAGATCAGCGGGAATAGAATGAGTGTACATTAGTAAGGAAAAGCGAAGGAAAACATTGCGAAGTTAGATTAAGGAAGATAACAATCTGACCTTGTTCTTGGCATTAATGTCGGCACCTGCTTGAAGGAGAAGTTTTACGTTCTCAAATTGGCCTTCAAGCGAAGCGTACATGAGGGCTGTACTCGACATCTCCTATCATGCATTAGAAAAATACAGAAAGATATTTGAAATGAGACGAAAAATTCGAAGAAATGGAATAGATGATGCAGACGCAGAGTATACGCTATGAACATAACATTTAACATACGTCTTTGGCTTCAATGTTGGCACCCGCTATGAGGAGGAGCTTGACCACGGCCGTGTGACCTTCCATTGAAGCCCAATGGAGCGCTTGGAAGTCATTCTTAAATGTGGGGAAACAAAGAAGAAACAAAGAAGTGAAGGTTGATTTAAGAAAGCAAATAAAATAGAGTTCAAATGAGAGAAGGGAATACGGGGGCAGAGATGTGTTTGAGCGACAACTGGATAATTTTGTTAGCTTTAGGGAGTGCTTTTTAAAGGTGATAAAAACAAAATGTATCCAATAATTTATCGTTCGCGCAAATCATCGAGCGTCCTATGGAAACAAAACTCACGGCATCTGTTGCTTCAATGTCGGCGCCCGCTAAAAGGAGGTATTCCATGATTTTTGCATGGCCGTAGAGCGAGGCAAAGACAAGCGGGGTGGTTCCACGCTATAACGAAGAAAAGATACGTGAAGAATTAAGAACAAAGAGGAAGATGAGGGAAAAAAGGAGCAGTATTGCAACAGTCGGTTCAAAAGAGGAAAAGCTAACGCAGATCATAGGTGCGGAGGAGGTGAAGGATAAGAAAAAAAGGAGCGCAGTAGAAACACGCGCATATTTTCATGTTGTTCCAGTACCGTAATGAACTACTTAATGAAGCGATTTAGCAAGGCAAACATAATTCACACGCATAAAATTTTCGAAAGACAACATAGGCAACCTCTGCCGTGATGCCACACATCATAAACCAGAGGTCAACGTCAACACCGGTTGCGAGGCAATTTTTGACCATTGCGAAGTCGCCCTCTTCTATAGCGGGACCCAGCTTTGAAAAAATACTTTCCTACGCAGCAAGAAATAATATTGAAGAAGTGAGGAAAACCATCGAAGCCAACAAATTGAACACGTGTGTCCGTACAGTTGCAAAGTTTGACTCTGAATGGAACTTTGGTAGAGGACTTTTCAGCAGTAAATAGATCGCTCTTTAAGGCTCACCGCGATGACTGACGAAAGAATCATGCGCACCCAAATGTGCGCTTCTGGAGAGGAGCAGTGCGTTGCAATGTGTAACGACTCTTCGCGCGTCAGGTCTATTTCGAGGAATTCCAAGACGTCACCCGCACAGTCGTCAGATAACTCGATGAAAGGCTAAATGGAGGTTGCAAGTTGAATAATGGCAGCATTTCGCGCCCACAAAGATAATTTATTTTTAGCGGTCTTTGGAACCCAACGAAATGACGGATCAAGAAAGGAGGGGTGCAGGACGAGCGATGTTGCTGGCACTGGTTCTTCTGGAGCGGAGAGGGTAGCGCAGTGCGCAACGGCAGTTGAAACGAGAGAAGTTGGTACAGCTTCAAGGGCTTCAAGAATAAAATTGTGGTGCTTTAAGACGAGTAAGCAAGTAGAATCGGTAGTCACGTCGTGGAGTGTTGCACCATTCTAGCAATCGCATCCATATTTGTCATTCGATTCAGAGGGTGGAAATGGAAGCAGAAACAGTAATGTAAGTACTTGGAGATAGAGCACTAAGCAGAAAGCAACTCGAGATTACTTCTTTTTTTCGTGCGTAGATCAAGATAAATTGTTTGAAGACTTATAAAGTACCCTATCTGTAGCATTCAAGTCAGCGCCAGCTGCGATTAGATATTGCGCCGTTGTAGCATCCCCTTGCTTCAACGTTCCATGGATTGGGTAACGGCCCTCCTGGGAACAAACGCAAAAGAGTAAGCTAATCATGCAAACTATGCAGTCTTGCAAAGAGCTTTGCCATGAAGTTTAATGCCACAGAACTTGTTTTTGAGTACTAGCAAACGGTTATCATTTTATCTAACCTCACTTACGTATTTGGAAAGAACAGCTCGTGACGCAACTGAACTTCCCACCAAGGCAGTTTGACATGCCACTGAAATAGCTGCAAATGCCACAAACTCAATTTAGTATATCCAGCTTCATCTGTTGACGATTGAGCAGCTGCCTCAGCACCCGATGGTAGCACTGCCCGAGTGACTTCAGGATCCGTACCTACCGAAGACAAGTCACCACGGGTAGGCTCCTGCCCGCGTTTACGTTTGAGAGCCACACAAGACTCTGATTCCGTACAAATTTCGTCGCTACAGTCTGTAGTCAGGATGATAACTAGATAATGGTGCTTTTAGCGAAGCTAGCTACAGGTAGAACTATTGGCGTGTGGCTTGATTGAAAACCTTCTGTGCAGACTCTGGCGTGGCTAGTCAAAGGTCTATTGTGGATAGAGAAAATACTACGGATAGATACAGTCCTGTAGCGCTGTGTAAAATGTGTAAATAAGGCTATGACATGTACTACGGTAAGTACTTGGCGTAGCTCAACTACTCCAGCTTCCATACATCCAACTTATAGTGCAAGTACTTCCAACATCTACTAAGCAAGGATCTAAGCATGATCTAAGGTTCCTGTAGCCTGTAGCCGCTCGCTGTAGCCACAATACGTTTTGTAG
>Ga0307930_1000595_pt1 | contig 28934 bp, 20 predicted proteins | sample OrgLakmetageno46_FD_203161 | JGI IMG/M metagenome (GOLD analysis project Ga0307930, IMG submission 203161) | Saline water microbial communities from Organic Lake, Antarctica - #46 | ecosystem: Environmental > Aquatic > Non-marine Saline and Alkaline > Saline | place: Antarctica: Organic Lake...
CATTAACAGCAACAATATTCCCAGCGACAAGGCCTGCTACTGGTGCTTTAGCACTGACAACCTCTGCACATATGCATAGAGAGGAGGAGGAAGAAGAAGCTGAACAAGTGGTCAACGAAGAGATGGTGGTTGCACTGCTGTCGTCCGCAAGTGATGATGCCTCCAACGGACAACAACTGCGCCTGTCCCCTTTTCGAGGCCCCCTTGCTCGTCTCATCGCAGCCTTCCTTCGAGTATCAAGTTCACATGACACCGAAACCAACCCTATTTACTCCAGCTCTTCATCCAGCACTGCTCCTAGACTTGAGGCTATGGTTGGTTCCACGTCACTTCGAGTGGCGAGTGCACGCTATGCCACACAATGGGCACAACATGAGGCACCATACGGGACCACAAAAGCATCACAGGACTCTGTTGATCTTGCTTGGAATGCAACTCTTGTGAGCCTCATACAAGCCTTCAGTCTTCCTGCCACTGGCAGAAGGGATTATGACAAGGAGACGAGCGTAGAGGATAGCAACACCAACAGCCTCGACATTGATACTGCTTTATGGGTACTAAATGCTGCTCTGACACAACATTTGTCTGCGCCCTCAACTGGCGAAAACACCAAAGGTGCAAACAGTAGTAAAAACAGCGGAAGCACTAGAAAAGATGGTAGCGCATTTTTAAAGTTGTTGCATTGGCTGCGCACATCCTCTGCTCAGTCAGTGCTTCAAACAGCAGCGCCAACGGTGGTAGCTACACTGTCGGACTTGTGTGCAACAGAGGCAGCAGCGCAAGCATCAGTGCACCGCCAGCGCGATCTTTCGCCCCTCTGGAGTGTCCTTTGGACTGATGACGTGATTCAAACTCAACCAGAAGGCACCGGTGTCGTGTTGCAGCTCCAGCAGCTGAGTGGTTGTGCTCGTCAGCTTTTACATGTAGCATCCCTGGAGGTAGCGCGCAGCTGTCGTGCTAGTACTGTCGCGATCTCGGAACCAACACCTACAGTTTTGGAGTCTAAAAGTGATCGTTTATCTGTGAAGAACAGTGGCCTTTCCTCCCTCTTGTCGCTTATCGATGGAACTAATGGCCTACTTTGGGCAAAGTTCGTGTCCTGGATCGCGACGGAAAGCGCACAAGCTACAAGCGAAGCCGAAAACGCGAGGGTAAAACCACCACTACCGTCACAATAGCTCCATAAATTCACAAGTATACAGTCGCTAGGCACTAATTTAATCTGCATTTACTTGCATACATTGTATTCATAACGATCAAACGACTTCCTATACATTCTACGTAGCTTCGTTGGAGTTTGAGATTTCAACAAGTCATAAATCTCACGCCACTCTTATTTATTTTTGCAAGGTCACCGACAACGCATGGTGGAATGCTTTAGTGTGGATTGAGCTGAACGCCATTGGCAAGGAACTCCAATCAGGGTTTGCGGCTGGAGCTATAGCTCTTCGCGATGGGTCGGCTACGGTAGGCCTCGTGAATTGCTTAAATGCTCACTTGACCGCACACTGCCACGCTCTAGCTGTGAGCTTACTCGGAGATTCGAGCGATTTGTCGGCTCAAAAAGAAGCTGGCGCAAGAAGAAGAGAAGCCAAAGAAGAAGAAAGAGGGCTGCGGAATGAAATCAACTCATTGGTGCAAGAATTGAGTGTCTCTCACACAGCGCTCGGTCGTGCGGCTGAGGTGGCACAATCCTTGTTTGGAACACACGGCCATCATCACATCGATCATGACCAAGGCGCCTCTGACATCACACCAACTTCAGCTTCTCTTTCTTCGATGCATGAGAACGAGGTTCTGGGTGCAGATAGCAGCAATGTCGCAGGACGAGCGACATCTGCCCTAAAAGCATGGCCTACCTACACTGTGCAACAAACACGCGGGATACTTGAAGATCACGTGTGCGAAGGCGCACCACAATTGGTGCTCGCTCTGCCTTGGCTCCAACACCTCTGCGCATGCTCTGCGTTTATCATGGTCTGGCAACGAGCAGCCACCTCAAAGGAGGGTTTATACGCCCTCCTGGAGATTGACAACACAGAAAACGATGATGGAGAAACAAAGCAAGAAGCACCATCGTTGGAAGAAACGACTATAGGGATGTCTTTTCCATTGGCTAATGGCAACCAACCTTTCAACAAAGAAGCTCTATACAGGGATGCATGTCAGACAGAAATCGAAGCCTCAGAAGCAGCTGCTGAAAAGTGGGTGCAAGCAGAAGGCAATGCAAATGCATCCGTAAAAGAACGAGAAGACGCAGCTGAGGCCAAGGAAGTGGCTTTAAGTGAATCGAGAGCGCTGAAGCAATTGTTTGCCATGGTACGCCATCCGACAGGTACATTGTGTGCGATACTTCATCTGGTAAACGTGTATGAAAGCAATTTATTTGGTTGGTTAGGCTATATTAACCCTTTGAGTGCATCCCTGGCAATTTGATTTAGCTCATTCGTATCGTTACCCAGCATGCGTGTTCCTTTGTTTTTGGCTTTGTGGTGACGCAGCTCACACCAACAACAGTGGCAATAACGACAATGAAACAATCGTTCCTGAATCAGGAGCCCAAGGTCAATTGTTACGTGCCTTTATCGCATGGCACCACCTCTGGCGAGGCCTCAGCGATCAGTCTTTACCCTTCGTGCTGCTACAAGCTTTGGCTCCCACTTTGCTGGCTCCTTTAAACAACAACAGCAAAGTCGCTAGCAACAGTAATAAAACCTACGCCGATGGACTAGATGCGTTGAGTGGATCTGCTCCGTCTGCTCGTCGGCATTTGTTGGAAAGTTTGCGCACCCGCGACGGAGCTTTGCCTCGATTCGTGTGGCCTTCAGGACTGCCTGACTCATCATGGTGCCACCACCAGCGCCGCACTCTGAAGAGGTTTGAATTATTGGCCACCTTGCGGCGCAGCCGGATAAAGGTGGCACGGTCATTAGTTGCTTTGCAGAAACTAATCAAGCCAGAAGCGCAACCACAGGTGATGTCTAAATTCAGCTCTGTATTGAAGGACGTAAACGCTCAGCCTTTCTCAAACCTTCTTGAATTGCATCCTCAGGTCGAAGGTTTGCGTCATAGTCTGGAGATCCTCGGGTCTCAGCTGGACTTGGAGTGGCATAAGTACACCCTTCAAGATTTAGAGCAACTAGCGACGAAGGCAAGTGACATACATGTTTTTAGTTTGTTATATACATGAGGTAAGCTACATGCGTGTGCTATAATGCCCTCTTTCACTATTCGTACTAACTCTACATTGTCATGGCATCAATCCTCCTCTGCCATTGCCACTCACTGCCTCAACACTTGACGCTTTTGTTCCCACCTCCCTATTCACTCATCATTTCATCCCAAACAGGCCGAATTGCTCGACTCGCGTGTCTATGGCTTGAACCCAGAGCTAATCGAGGCGCTGAGTGCCCCGGGGACCAGTGACCTCTTCGCGTGGCTTCGCAATGCACACACTTCCGACGGCAATTTTCAGGCCTCGGTAGAAATGGCCATGGGGAAATCGGAGCTTGAAACACCTCCTGAGCTCTGGATATCCCCTGATGAGATTGATGTTACCAGTGACGATGAAGATAATGCTAAGCATGGCCATTTGGCAGAGACAGGTGAAGACGGTGGCTCTGATGGCAACAACACGTGTACTGCCACCGCAAGTGTTACCGTCATCGCTGCAAGCGAGGTTGCGAGCGCTTCAAGGATACCTTCAAAGGATACGCCTGCAGCACTGACGGAGGAGGAAAATAAGGGCTCATCGACGGTGAAACAACGAAACCAAATGCACGGCCCTCGAGGTGGCAACAACCGTCAAGAAGTAGGCCGACCTGATGAAGCAAAGCTCTCCATGCTTGCGGCCGTGAGAACACGCTTTCATAGGTTGCTCTTTCGCGAGTCATCCGATGATAACGACGCACCTTGCCACTCTCCTTTGGAGTTTGATTCCATTCCGCATGCTTTAAACTATTTACATTTCGAACCCAATACCAGTGCGTCACCATCTTCAACCAAGGCAACCTCCTCGGCTACTGCATCCGCGAACGCTCCCGACACGACCGAGCAATTTTCGGGAGCCGACGCCTCCATGATCGATGCCATCAAAGCGTGCGTGGCTGTTCGCTTGCCATTAGCAGAGCTTCTAGATGACGAGTCTGACGACACCGCGCCCAATCGCTTGACTGCCCTCTTACAACCGGCGTGGCGTGCGGTATGGGTGGTGGAAGCATCATGCGCTAGCAGCTCACTGAAAGGAGCAGATGATAGTGCAGCAGCCGTCTCAGGAAGGATTAATAGCAGCAGCAACATTAGTTTAGGGTCAGCAGTGCGCTTGGAGTACGAAATACCTCGAAACAAAGGACGCACGGTGCGAGGATCACAGTCGCTCGGGGAGCTATCGGAATTTCAGGTATAAATTGAACAGGGATATGAAACACCTTCTTTTGATGCGCGAAATTTGTACACAAAGGTTTTTCTTTTTAAATTGGTAACTAACAAATTTTATCCTTCCTTTATCGGTCACGTTTTTGCAGGCCGCCTGTGTGCTCGCTAAGAACGGCGGCGATGATGCTGCAGCTAGTCGAGTCGATCGATTCACAGAAGAGTTCCGGTGGGCTCAAGAACTCGGGCGAATCGTGCTTGCGCTCAAAGCTGCTGGGCATTTCGACTACCAGCAGTGCCGCTTAGAGGTAAAGATGTAGGAAATTAGCCTTCATATGTAAATTATATACCTAATGGCATTTTTACTGTAACGAGCTTCTTTATGGATCCATATTCTTTATTCTTTCTCTACAATATGCCTTCCCACTATAATCTACGGCACTGATTCGTTGATCAGGTACCTTTGGTTGGTGCCCGCACTGCCGCGAGCGTGTTAGCAAGTCATGTAGACCGAGCGCGTCGCGCCCTATCTAGATGGGAAGTGGTTTCATCTCGAGTGCGGCGAATCGGCGGAGCGGCGAATTACTTTCCCATGAGTGAACTTTGGGCTCTGAATAAACATTGCGAAGTCTTAGCTTCGAACCAAAGTCAAGCTAGGAAGCCTACTGGAGGTAGCGTTGGAAGTGAGGAAGTTGGCGAAGTTGCAAATGTACGCTACGACAAAAAAGAAGAAGGATCGTCGTTTCAGCCGTCAGGACCGTTTGCGCCGGGTGAAACTTTAATGAGGCAAGCGGAAACTGGCGCAGCAGCAGCGCTGCGTTGCTTGTATCCTCGAGCGTTGTTGCCGTCTGGTCGACCAGCTGTGACCCTCTTCACGAATGCGCTCTCAGAGCAATGGAGTCGAACCATGTCCAATAGCACCGAGGAAAAATCTCACGACGACGACGATGATGATGAAGTGCATGAAGATGTCATCGATGGAAATAGGAGTGCCGAGCGACGCTTAACAGCGGTGTGCAATGCACTGGATCATGCTGTAAAGGTTGTGTGCCACTCTGGAGAGCAAGTGCCTCGATTGCGATTTTTGACCTTCCCCGACACTGAGGATCACGGTCAGCTCGATCTCGCTCTAGACAGCCTTGATGGTAGCGGCCTCAATAGCAATCAAGACAACATCCACGACAGCAGCAACAGCATCACATCTGGAGGTTTGCAACTGGTGGTAGTGGAATCCATTAGAGCAGCGCTAGCGGAAGCGTTGTCTGCGTTTGGCAATAGTAGCACACTGCCCGAGTGGCACAATTTCTTACATGTGCACCGGCAAATGCCCTTCGATCTGGTTACTACTTTTGTGCGGCGAGCCGCAACACCAGAAGTGATGCCACCAGGAGGAGCATCTATTTCTCAATATACTTCTGGAGCATCCTCTGAAAGTAACTCAATTGGTAGCAAGGAGATTAGCAGCAACAGTTCATCGACCACTGGCAGTAATTTGCATGTCTTGGTGACTCCTGAAACACTGCCTTTAGATGCCCAATACCGCCTCCTGGACCTTCTGCGATCTTTGACCGATCAACAGAGTGCGGCTGTGAACCTTCTCATCGTGTGCGTGCAAGCGCACACTCGAGGCGGAGCTCCAATGGCCAACAACGATGCGCGCAGCCCTTTACTCACTCAGCTCGGGAGCTATCGGCGTGGATCAGGGGTCTGGTCTGACACACGGCTGAGGTCGTTGTGGGAGCGAGGCCTCTCAAAAGAACCTCACAGCGGCGGCATGGAACTCCTCACATCACTGTCACCTGGGGCTGGGAAGAGCTTTGAAGCGCGAAGAGGAGCGTCACTACGAGGAGAGCGGTACGTGTACGTACGAGTGAATCGCCCTGTGGTGTCTCCCTGTGAATTGTCAGCGCTATTGCAACAGCGGCTACATGACGCTGAAGAGGAAGAAGACGACGAACAAGACGAGGACGACGAGGACGAGGCGGATGAAGGAGAAGAAGGCCAAAATTTTCATTCTTCATCATTTCGCAGAGGCAGCAAAGTGTGCGTGCACCTCGATTTGGCGGAAACAGTGTTGGGGTCAAGCCTAGACCGCACTCTTTTTGCGCTCTTGGTGCTTGGTTGTTTGCCCAATTACGATGATAGTGATACCAGCAGTGGCGCTACCGCTGTCAGTGAAAACAGCAACAACGATTCCACCAGCAAACACAACGAAAAGAGCACCAAAAAGGCACTAGTCAGCCGTTTGTGGTGGTGGAACCCTGCGACGACGAGCTTTGCGATTGAAATCAAGTCAAGCCTAGCTAATTTCCCGAGTTTAAGCTGGATGCCTCGCCGTATGGTCGCACCTTCCCCAAAAACCTTCTGCGCTGACCATGCTTCATTGCTAGCAGGCTGGGGTCAGTTTGCTTTTCACAATGCGCGCTACGATGGCACTTTAGATGTGCTTGCTGGGATTGGGAACAGAGCGGATGCGCCGCTGCCTCGAGAGGTGATTGCATTGAATAAAATAAATCCAATTTTGTTGCTCTACCCTTCCATGGAATGACGTCATTATTGTTTCACACGCACCTTTATTTTGGGCTCCATTACCTTGCCATGATAGGTGGAGGTATGCAACCTTTCAATGCGCCCCGAACTCAACGGTTGCCCGGCACATGTAGAAGCCTTAGACGACGCTAAAGGCCGGTACCGGATCACTATTCAGCTTGGTAACGGTAAATTGGTCTCCGCGCGTTTGAAAGCATGCAATTTGAAGCCGCGAGGAGGAAAGGGAGGTCATGATGAGGAAGAGGAGGGAAAAGCAAGGAAGTTGCATGGCTCAACGTCTCAAGAGAAGGTGTGTCGAAGCTTTTGGTAATTGTACTTTCAGAATTCGCGCATGAAATTTCGAATAGTAAGACTTTCTCTTGCCCTAAATAAAACCTACGCTTTTGCATGAATTAGGGAGGCGGCGACGACGATATGAGTTCAGCGCAACGGATCGCATGGGAGCAGTGGCATCGTGGCGTGAGCGGCGCTAGCGACCTCGACAACGATCACAGCAACAGCACTAGTGCCAATGCATGGGCTCGCTTGCAGTTTGTGTGCGGTGCGCTAGACATGTCTGAACGCTTGAGCGGCCGTGTTCCCATCGATCTGAGCCAAGCTTTAGGATGGGCGCATCTCAGAGGTGCTGAGTCAGCAGCAGTATCATCAGGTCCCATGGCCTCAAGTGAAGACTCCAGTGTAGGCTTAAGTGGCGAGCGATGCTATGAGCTGCTGGCACGCGCTTTACTTAACAGCAGCAGCAGCGGTGGTGGTGGTGGTGGCCCCGCATTAGCTGTGCAGCCCAATTACTGGACTTTATGGGCGTTTGTGAACGGAACCTACGCCAATCTCCAATGCTTAACTGACACCAGAGGGGTGCTAGCATCAGCGCTGTTGGAGGACTACAACGAAGGTTTGTGGGCACAAGTCTAACACTGAAACGCTGCCACCTAGATCATGCAAGAAATTTAACTGCATACTTTCATAGACTGATTCATTTGTTTGTTCTCTTCAATTTTATTCATTTCAATGCACGTTTCTCAGTGTTTCTATTCCTTATCCTCTTTCACCATCATTGCCTTGACGTTGATGCTTGATTTATAAACCACACTCAGACGGCAGTGGCGAGCGCCAACACAAGGAAGTGCTCGGCGGTTTGCTCGTGAAATTTGCTGCCCAGTCCTCTGCGGAAGTGATGACTCGGCAACGGAAGCAACGCGACCCTCATCGCTTGACCTGGCTGCGCGTGCAGCACCACTCGTGCGGTGGTTTTAACGGATGGTGGCGGCGATTGCCGTATGACCACGCGGACCAACCCGTATTTGCGCAAGGGGGGCGCTTCCTGTACTTTCGCCCGAGTTCGTCGCATAAGATGACGACTCCAAACAATCAAGGACATGACGCTGAGTCACAAGCCACACACGACGGCAGTGGCAGCAGCAGTGGCAGTGGCAGTGGCCCACTGAAGAGCTTTGTGACGGCAACGATGCGCAATTGTTGGGTGATTGACCGCACCATTCGCTCTCAAGGCTTACCTTTGTCCGGCTCCTTGAGCAATCAACTAGAAGGGCCTTGGGCCTCTCCGGACGAGGTCTATCGCGATCGCCGCCGCGGTACCGGTGCTGGTGGTGCAGAGGTACCTGGAGGAGCAGAGTCTGCAGGCGGCAGTGGTAGCGACCCCCCTCGCTTGCCACTTCGCATTGAAGCGTCCTCTGTGGGGGTGCGAGGTTTTGCGGTTGTGGCCCTCACAAGAGGCAACGATCATCACTTACCATTGGGACTCAAGGTAATACAAATCGAACTTCCGTGGATGCTGTGAAATTGTGCACTGCTAGCTTGACATATCTTCTATTTCGTCGGTCGTGCTTTTACTGTTTTTTTTTTTGTGGTAGATTCATTTTCAATTTTCGTTTGTCTTTTATCGTGATGCTACCCACACATACAAATGACCGTGCACTAGGGCTGCCTTGGGGAATTCACGCAGCAGCTCCATCCATTGCATGGCAAGCCTCATTACGTGCGAGAGGTCAACGGTAGCCAGGAAGAACGCGTTCTGGGGTTCCGTCGGCATTTGTTTTGGTTCCCCATTGAGCGCTGCTGGGCGTTTGCGTGCCGCTGCGACGATTCCGAGGGTTTGCTTGCGATGTGCGTAGAGAACTCTGAGTCAGGGGTGGAGGATTTGAATGGTGTGGCGGATTGGTTGCCCCTTTCTGGGGGTAGCTGGCACCCACGCCAGCGCAAAGAGTTGGAGCTAGTCATGAGCCTTCTCTCTACCACCGACGCCGAGAAGCATTTCGGCAGAGAGATGGTTGACACTAGCGCTGCTGCGGCCTTCTCACCTGGTGTTGACGAAAAAGGCGACGAGGACGATGAAACTGCTTTGGCGGGGTATTTGGCAGACTTGTTGCCGTGGGAAGCCTCGAACCATGAAGTGATGCATGTGGTGAGGTCGGGCCACGCGCGAGGCGGCCTCAGAGCCCTGTGCCTCCACGGTGCTCGCATGGGCTCCGCTTTGCACCCGAGCCTTCACCAACTCTTGCAAGTGCACCAGGTCCCTCTCGGCTTCGTCACATCCACCAATCAGCAGGCCAATCAGCAAGCATCTGAGGCGCAGGCAGCCTTGCTAGCGTGTGTGGTGTCGGAAGCTCTGGGAGTGCACCGGGATGCAAGTAGCGCACAAAAGCTAGGGATGAGTGGCAACAACAACAAGTTTGTGCTCACGCCGGACACCGTGGCAAAGATTCATGCAGTTTCGAGTCGCCTGCGCTGTGGAACCCCCGTGATCTTGATGGGGGAATGCGGCTGTGGGAAAACCGCCCTCTTGTCCTACATGTGCGCGTGGCTGAACCTAGACCTGGAAGTCCTTGACTGCCACGGCGGCACTTCAGAGCGTGACATTGAACTTGCCTTCGCGCGCACTGAAGCTAAAGCACTGGCTTTATCTAGTACTAGAGCTCCTAACAGCAGCGACAGCAGCGGTGGCAGCGGTGGCGTGGCGTTTTTGTTTTTGGACGAAATGAATGCGTGCAAGCACACCGGTCTCGTGGAAGAGGCCATCACCCGCCATTCCTTGCACGGGAAACCTCTGCATCCGGGTGTGCGAGTGCTGGCGGCCGCGAACCCTTACCGCAGCCGGAAGCCTGGCCTGTGGGACACGAGTGGTGGTGGGCGGGGAGCCGCAGCAGGACTCGTGTTTCAAGGCAACAGTAGCCATAACAACAACAGCAGCAACAGCAACGCTGTGGCTAGCTCATCATTGGATGGCAGTGGCAGTGGCGCTGTTGAATCAGGCTTCGACCCAAGAGCTGACCTGGTTTACAATGTGCATCTGATTCCTCGGGCCCTTCACGAGTGCGTGTTTGAAAATATATTTACAGCCAACATCTTTCCTTGTTTTCTTTCCGGTTCGATTCTTGTCGAATTTTTACTTGTCAGTCTATTTGCCCGTGATTGTTTACGTACACACATCACTTGTAAGTACTACTGTTGTGTCGAACTATACTTTCTTTATACTTAAACAGATACATTTTCGACTTCGGCGCTTTATCGCCTCTGCACGAGCGTTCCTACATCAGTGCTATGGTCGCTACGAGCTTTCCTTCTGCGGGTCTGAAAGCTCTGAGAGCTGTGAGTGCCCTTTTGTGTGGAGCTCAGGCTTTTGTGCGCGAGGCTGAGGGCGATAATTCAGCGGTAAATGACTTGCCTCGTTCCCTGATTTTCTTCGACAATATGCATTGAAGTTCAAAGGCAGCAATAATTTATTCTCTCGTCCTAATTGAATCTTGTTGAGCTCATATTTGTATTTACATGATCGGCATGCCTTTTACCTCTAGGTGAGCCTGCGCGACGTGAAGCGATGCTTGGGTCTTGTCAAATTCTTCATCTTAGCGAATGTGCCAAGCCACAGCACCAAGTCGAAAGCTCAGATCATGGCCGATGCCGTCCTTGCCCCTCCTTTAGTGCTCGCCCTCGCGCACTGCTATTACTTCCGCTTGCCCTCGAGCGACATGCGACGCACGCTGTGGCTTCGCCTGCGGAGCTCCCTCTTAGAAGTGCGCTCTGGCGACGATCAGAGAATCCCAATGCCGTTTCGTGAATTGTTGCGAGAGGGCAACTTTGACAAGATTGTGGACACTGCCAAGCGCCGATTCTGCTCCAAGTTTGCTATCGAGCCGGGGATCGCCTTAAATGAGGCTCTGATGGAGAACATTTACGTGGTGGTGGTCTCCATCTTGAATCTGCTACCAGTGTTCGTGATTGGGAAACCTGGATCGTCAAAAACGCTGGCCATGACGGTATGATTGCATTGATAAATTTTGTGCACTTTTTTTTACATTTCTCTTGCTTACCTGCCTTCTGAAATATACAGTCACGTTGCGCATAATGCATAGCTAACAGCGTCTTCTCGATGGTGTCCTTTTCAGGTGATTGTGTCGAACCTTCAAGGACCTCAATCGGAGCAGTCGTTCTGGCGACGCTACCCCGCAGTAGCGCTCTTTTCGTTCCAGTGCTCGCCCATGACCCAGGCCAACGGTATATTAGAGCAGTTTCGGATGGCCTGCAATTACGCGAAGCACGCACCTCAGACCCGCACCGTGCTGCTACTTGATGAAGTAGGGCTCGCGGAGCATTCCCCTGACTTGCCCCTCAAAGTTCTGCACGGGATACTGGTCGACCCTCCAATTGCGGTGGTGGGCATCTCGAATTGGGCGCTCGACGCAGCCAAGATGAACCGAGCCGTGTGCCTACAGAGACCGGAACCGCTAGAAGCTGATCTGCACGCCACCGGTGACGCAATTGTGCGCGCTGCTGTGCCACCTCCTTACCTCGAAGATGAAGAGGGTGATGCTCAGCGTGTCACTTCCAATGAAAAAGACACTTTTGCCCATGAACCTTCTCTAGATAGCCCACTTCAACCACTTCCGCCAACGCACAAACCACCTTCACTAAATCGAACCAAAGCTCAGCCCATAGCCAAGTCCTCGCCGTCGTCGTCGTCGGATGATTCCTCCTTGTCAGCGGTGCTTGGGCCCCTAGCGATGGCTTACCATGCAGTCTACACGCAACAGCGGGACCTCAGCGGCGGGCGAGATTTCGTGGGCATGCGCGATTACTACTCCCTGCTCAAGGTAATTGGTGCTTACCGCTTTTTCTGAGGTTTTGCTACAAGCATGATACAAGCCTTCTCCTCATTTGCCCGTGTACTTAAAATATTGTTTACCCTTGTGGATATATTCTAGGCTTTACGCGCGGATCTTCGTGAAGCTGCTCTCTTAGCATCGGCCGTGAAGATGCCATCGCCATCGCTGCCGAAAGCTGTCAGCTACCTCCCGCCAACAGCGAAAGACACTAAAACTACGGCATTGGCCACTCAAGCGCTGAATCCAGAGCACCTCGACCGTGCCATTTACCGTAATTTTGGCGGAAAACCTGCTCTCCTGGAAGCAACCCTTCGCATCTTTCACGAAAAGTGTTTTGGAAACAGTGCCAAAAATAGCACTGATGACAAGGGCACTGAGGATCAAGAGCGGCCTATCATTCCACCTCCTTCCACGCTCTCCCTCGTGCGTGCCAACCTGGCAGATGCAAGCGCTCGGCATTTGATGATCTTGTCGCGCGCCGGGGCCGCTTTACCCTTGCTCTTTGGGTGTGGAGTGTTGTCACTGCGGCACTGTAGTGTGCTTGTAGGTTCAGCCTTTGAGGAAGACAAGGGAGAGCTCCGCCTCGTGCAACAAATCAACGTGGTGAAAAGGGCGATGGTAAGATGATTAAGCTGAGTGCTCAATTACAGTCTTCCTCAACCGTGCACGTATTTTTCGTTCACGATCTTATATGTGCAGTTGCCTATTCATCGAAATGCTTTCAAGGGTTATCCCAAAGTTTGAATCTTGAAGGCTATTCATTTGCGTACATTTGATTACGTGTGCCTTACCATACTCTCTTTCTTTCCCTTCAGGCCGAGGGCCGTGTGTGCGTGCTGGTGGATCACGATCAGATCTACGAAGCCCTGTACGACGTGCTCAACCAGCGCTACATCACACGCACCTCGGCCTCTACCGGAAAAGTGAAACGAATGCTGCGCCTAGCCATTGGTGCGCGCTCTCAACTGTGCCCTGTGGCTCCGGGCTTTCGAATTGTCGTCATTGCAGAGGTATTTTATTCAAGATGATGTTCAATGGAATGCTCTTGTGAATTTGTTTAGGGTTTCGAACCATTCTCATTCATTTCCTTTTCTCTGCCTGTTCTCATTTCCTCCCTCCTGTAGATACTTTCATTTTAACCTCTACCACACTGTTATGTTCACATCTCTTCTTTGTCTTCTGCTTGTTTGTTTGCCCTGTTCGCACTCTTGCACCTCTGTACAGGCGGAACACGCGTACCGCAACCTCGACCTGCCGTTGCTCAATCGCTTCGAAAAGCAACTCCTCTGTGCTTCCGACCTCTTACGACCTGCTTTACGCGCTGCGTTAGTTCCCCTCAAGGAGTGGTGTGCTTTGATTGCCGAAGAATGTGCCAATGCCCTCAACCACCAGGACCTTCAAATCAACAGTAGCAGCAACAAGACTAGCGGTGATGGCTGCATGAACAGCTCATTCGACATGGCATTGGTCTTTCCAGGTTTTGATGTCGACACTTCACTAGCTACCCTGCTGCTGAGTTTGGATGCATGTGCCACAGCTACTAGTGGCCTCTCTCCTCTTGACGAGTCAAGTAGCCCGAAAGGTGGTAATGCCAAGGAACAGGCTCAAGATGGAGACGGAGGTGATGGTACCACTGCGATTCACCACTCTAATGATGAAGAGGAAAAGCTCGTCAGGGCTAGCCAAGAGTTACTTGCTCAATGTGCGTCACCGTTAGCGCATGCGTTCTCGTTATCGCTTGAATCAGTTTGGCAACGCCTTCAAACGAAGCATCTTGATCAGCCAATAATGGCAGAAATTGTAACAGCAAAAACCTTGTCAAATGACCACCACTACTCTGCGTTTGAGGTGCATGGCGATCTCAAGGCTCTCTTAGCGGCTTACCTGGGTGCAGACAAGAGCAACACTCTCGAGACAACAACAACTTTGAGTCAGATCGATAGCATCAATTGTGATGCCACCCAACCACCACAATCAAGTGATTCAGTGCTTCAACAAGGATCAGTCAGCAGCTGCGCTCAGCTTTTGTCTGTTGCCACGTATTCCTCCTTGCCGGAACTCACTCCAAGCTTGCTCGCTGCCGCGGCGCCCCCTGGGTGCCGTCATATTAGAGCAACTCGACTTGCTGCTGTGGCGTCGGAGTGGCAATTGCGCGAAGCCCTGGTCAATTTCTATTCTGATTGCAGTAGTAGTAACGTCGATCCTGCACATCGAGATGAGAAACGACCAACAAACTTTCAAGATGCTAAGGCAGGAACTGATGAGGATGTCGCCGTGTTAGTGCTCCAGTGTGACCCGGCTACGGCGCCCCCGGCCCTTCTCGTACATGTGCGTCATTGCGTCGAGCGAGCCCGCGCGGATTGGTGCCACACGCAAGCTCTCAGGGCTCAACTCGCGGCTTGCCGCAAGACTGCAACACTCGAGCCTGGTGTTACGGGAGGAGGTACAACAGCATCAGCTGCATCATTGCAGCAGCAGCAGCAGAGGCATGTCGTGGTAGTGGTGCATGCGCCACCGGGAGGGCGCCAAAGGAAATGGTCTCTTGACATGCACTTCTCGCTTGATGCCCCTTGGCGATATGCCTTTTTGGATGACGTGTCTCCAGACAAGGGCCACCAACACCAATCTGACGAGAACAACAGCAGCAACAGCGACCTCACACTAGACGTCACTTCGAATAAGCTGCAGCAGCAGCAGCGGCACGTACTTCCGCTTCCATCCACCTATCAATTGTTGCGCACGAGCTTAGTGGACCTGTGTGCCATAGGTTTGCAAACGCCTACAGGGAGCGCGCAATGGCTTGGGGCTCTCTTGCTGCCTGCCCTCGGGAGGTGCTCGTCGCCTCAACCGTCACGCCGCCTCATGCCACATGTTGCTTTCCAACGCCGCCTCACCGTACTGCACACGCGCCTACAGCTCAATGCAGGAGGAGACGCAAGGAGCAGCGAGGGAACTTCAGGAGCAGTAACAAAAAGTGACGGCGCAGCAGACTCGCCTCACACTTCTTCATCCGTTCCTCACTCCAACGCGGCTCTAGCCCTGATTCACAAGTGTTTCTTACAAGTGCTAGTGTCGCAGCAGCAGCAGTCGCAACAATCTGTGTCGAGTAAAGCAGCACAGGGCTCATCGTTAGGCAATTTCTCGTGCGGTGGGGCACATGTGCGCCTTGCGTGCGGTTTGAATGCTTTCGAGAGAAGCAGCAGCCACCAACACCAGCAACAGCAACATCAACAGCAGCAAGAGCACCACGCCAATGCTATTGTAGCAGGCTCTACACGACAGTCGCTTGCGCTCGCAGCAGAAGCTATATTAGTACACGCTCTCTCACATGTGTTAGCTGCCATAGACACCGACTTTTCGGCCTCGGCTGACACTGCTACTGTTATCTCAGCTCTAGCGCCAGCAGCAGCGGCGGCTACAGCTGGAATTGCAATGGGCAACAGCAGCAGCAAGATAGGTGGCTCATGTGATCACTTATTGCCACCATGGCTAGCATGGTTGTCAGAAGCAACTAACCACCGAAGTGACGTATTTGTGTCCTTTGAAGCCCTGAGAGAGGCCACCTGGGCCGCTAATATAGTAGCCACAGTCGACCCGTTGGCAGTGGCACGGCGCGCGGGGCGGCACGACAATTTCGGCCAAACGTTAGTGGTGGATAACAGTGGCAAAAGCAGCGGAGGGGCTCTGGTGGCGTGTTTTCCGATGAGCTCGCGGGTGTTCACGGCCTTAGACGGTGACGCAGCTAAAGACCTCTTAAGTTTACAACAACCTAGCGACCAACAAAAGAGGCTTGACACAAGCCAAAGTACTCTTCAAAGTCCACCTCCTCACGGACCCAGGAAGAACAGTGTCAACAATGTTCCGTTGAGGACAGAAGTGCGATCGCGAGCAGCGCGTTTGGAGGGCTTAACAAACTCGCTGTTTGGCGAAGAGGCACTGGCAGCGTGGTCTCGTTGGGCTGTCGTGGATCATGGCATGAGCTTCCTGCAGGACTGGGTCGAGGTATATTATCTGTAGTACATGTAGATGAATTGGGAGGAACTCAAGTATTGCTAAACTTTTTTCGTTATTTTATTAGTATGTGCACCACTTAATTTTGGTGGTTCATCCATAAAGTCACTTCTATGCATTATTTATTTGTGTATAATCACAATTCTACTTCTTTGTTATCCTCTTCGTGGTCTTTGTTGTCAGGCTCGGGGCCCTGCTTTAGGCTCTCTAAGCAGCTTAGGTCCCTCCGGCTGTCTTCGTATTTACGCTGCCGCAGTGCATCACATCTTGCGCGATGCTTCATCACACGCTATTGATACTGAATCAAAGGAGGCAACACTTTCTTTCGATGATGTTGCAAATCCTCTCGCATCAGCACCACCTGCGTCTAGATCTGTCGACCAAGACGTTGCCTGTGCGATAGCCACTCCGGTTGCTATTCTGGCAGCTCTTACGCCATCAATGCGCCAACACCTGTACAATGTCACCACTACGCTATCCGTGCTCCCGAGACCAGTTGTGGATGCATCGCTGGCCGCTCTAGAGCACATCCCTCCATCCAGGAGTAATGGCGACGGCGACGACGATGAAGATGATTGGCTCTTGCGCGCAATGACTGCACTCTGTTCTAGCGCTGCTCGATGCGTCGACACAGCGGCTGCTCATGTGATGCGTTGCTGTGACCAAGAACCCAAAAACCAGACAACAAGCAAGATGCCAGGCACTAGGGAAAGCATTGTCACCTCTGCGTGTGTGGCACTTTGTAAAACGGCGCGAGCGATTCAAGCAGCAGCGGTGGATGGTGAGTCTCTTTTAGCTGCTATGGTACTGGAACATCAACACACCTCAGAGACTTCATCTAGTCCTTCACCAGCGGTAAAGCTCGCTCAAAGTTGGCGATGGCTCCAATTTTCAGCGACGCTTTTGCTTGGCACGAGTGACGCAGCCGCATCTGTTGCTTCCGCCACCTCAGAAGGAAGTGAGAACTTTCGGAGTGAGAATGGGTTGGTAGCACTGGCAAAGGCGATCAAGGCAGTCCGCGATGAAATCTTATCACGTGCTGTTAAACTCGCGCCTGGTGGCAGCGCCTCTGCCTCTCTTGAAAGAGACGAGAGAACAACACAGCTGCTTGCATGTGCTACTAGCCTCACCTTAGCCCCATCTACGGTCTTAGTCATTGCAGAGGCCGCGTCCGCGCTACATGTAGCCGGTCAATCCCACTGTGGCCGAGGCCTCGCCGGAGCACTGCTTCGGGAAATGCTGACGTCTCGGAGGCGGTCATCCAGTTCAATTGGCGAGTCTAGTAGTAGTGTAGGCAACAGCAATTTAGTGGAGCGAGAAAATGCTGCGATCCCAGACTTTGTTCTTGACGATTCTTTGTGGGACGATCTAGCGCTTTTCGTTGACGGTAGTGGTGGCAGCACTTGTGACGGTGATGATGGCATTGCAGGCAAAAGAAAAGGAAGAGGCTTTCTGGCAGCCCTGTCAGAAACACTCTTCAAAGGTGACTTATCAATGCGGCGGGCCGTTCTTTACGCGTTGACTTCAAATACACTGCGCAGCCATCGTACGAGCGCAACAAACGATACAAACGACGAAGATGATAATGACAGAGATCGTGCATTGGATACAGTGACGCGCCATTTTCAGACAAGAGGAAGCAGCGACAAGGGATTGGGGGCTCAACTTTTGGCGCAACAATTGGAGGACCAAGTGCCCTTACGCCGAAACTTTGCAATGCGGGGGATGTCAGAAGCACCGCAGATCGTAAGTCAGGTTTCTGAAGGTGACAGCGATGATAGTGTTGTTTGTTTGGATAGGAGCGATAATGATGAAGGCGTAGTTGAGGAAGGTGAACGAAATGCTCGGCATCGAAATCAACTGTCATTTGATCAAGTATCTCTGTTGCTTGAGGCGGTGCAGTCTCCGTCCTCAAAAGATGGTGCTAAAGGTGGTGCACCCCATGAGATAACTCAAGACGCAGCAGCCATAGATGACAACCTAAAAGTGCTCTGCGCCATTGTTGCTGCACGAACGAGCATTGATCGGCTCGCCAAAAGAATTCTGGCTGTTGTGGCGAGAATGCACGCCGAAAACACTCGCCGGTGCGATGATGCCACCAGCGAGGCCGAAAGACTCGCTGAAATCGCTAAAAGCTTGCGCGCAGAGGCAAACATCACGAACAAACCTACGGACCATCGCAAGCTGGCGGCATCCAAGAAAACCGGGAGCAAAGGCATGAAAGCGGCTGCGACAGAGGCCGAGGCAGCAGCGGCTGTGGCAGCAGTGGTGGCCTCTTCTGTGGAAGCAAGTAGCGCAGTGCCTGAATTTGTAGTTCAACCGCCGGTTGCGTTGCTCTCCCTGCTCTCTGTCGGACAACCAGACGAAAGTGTATCGTCAATATTGGAAACAACAAGTGCAATCGTTATGGGTCGTGCTTTTTCGATATTGCTTTTCAGAACAATCTTATCGCTAGGAGGACCTGAATGCCTTGGAAATGTGCTTTCTGCTTGTCGCGATCATTCGTGGGCGATGAAAGCAATTTTCTCAGTTCTCGTACCCACGCAGTCACCACTTCCTTTACCTTTGGCTCCTTTCGATGCGCCAAGTACTGTCCGCGAACGACTGCGTGTTTACACTTCGGAAAGCGCTAATTCTGGCCCTGCCGCCACGGTTGATTGCACTTCCCTTGCGCTCAACAATTCAGTGGCGTGGCATGCACTGCAATCGGTCCAAAATGCTCTGGATGTGTATCACGGAACTATTGCAGCCATTTCACAAAAGGAAGAAGATAATGCAGCAGCTGCTTCAGGCAGTAGTGCTGGTAGTATTAATACTGCTTTATCTCGCGCGGTTACCGCCGCTGCTACCGAAGTGATCAAGGTGCTAGAGAATGCCTTAGCATCTACTACAGGCAGCAGCAGTGCTGAGGCTTTAGAACCACAAATAACATCATCAGGCACCATCGCCGCCGTCACCGCGGTAGCTTTGATCTTTGACAGTTTGTTCCCTGTAGTGAGCGCCTCGAAAGTGGTCGAAGCGAACCGCTCGTTCCTTCGACGCCTAGCTGTTCATGCCACGACTACAGACGACGAAGACCAAGTGGACCAAGAGCATCAAGTGAAAGGCTCGGTGGCGCCTGCAGTTGAACAGGCGAAACAACGACTGAGCCTATGGGCTTTGTCAGTGGCAACTGCGTTTTGCGATAATAACAGTGGTAACAGTCATGGTCAGAGTAGCATTAGTGGCAGCGGTGGCGGTAGCAGTACCACCAGCACCGGTAGCGGTTGCACAGCTGCATTGTTGCAATTTGCCACTCAAGCTAAGGCCACGCACAACGACATCAGCTATGCGTTTGCCCTCGCCCGCATGACTGGCAGCAGCGCAGTGGAGCTAGCGCCGCGGTGCCTTAAACTGGCAATGCACCTGGGTCTGGTAAGAGATAACGGTGCATTTTTGAGTTGACCACAACATTTGATTTTTGTCTTCTTTATTTAGTGTTCCCGCGCACGAAGTGATCTTCAATCACAACGACCCTCCCTCCTTTCATTTCCGACCAGATTGCTAGTCGGCATTCCCACTCTTGGCTTCACAGCGCTCTCAGCGGCGCCTCGTGGCGAACGTCAGGGCTTGGGCTTGATTATTTGATCTCAATACCAGAAGAAGACCCTCGTCGAGTAGCGAGAGCGCTCGCTGAGTTTGAACGCTTAAAGTGGTACACCTGTCCACGGTATGCGCGATATATATACCACGCAACTCGTTTAAAGTATCGTAGAAGTAGCTTTTTACAACACAGCAGCATGATTTCAATTTTCATATTTCGTAAATGGCCGTGTAATGTATTCCTTTATATAAATTATCCACGCAAAGTTTGCGCTTTCTGACCGGACTCTTTTTATTTCTACTTGTCCTCGTGTCCTCAAAAACGCCCTTATATACGGTAGGGGCCACCCATATACGGTGGGAAACTGTGGCATGCCTATGCAGGAAACGCGCTGTTCTGCTCCAGGTTGTGGCGCTCTCATCGGCGGTCACAATCACAAGTCTTCTGCTGGCAATACGCAGGTAGGTGGGACATTCAATATTGCCCCTCGACAGTCGGCGTCTACAAGGAGCTTCCGTGGCTACCGGCCAGAAGAAACCGAACACTATGAGGTGCATTCGTCTATAGCACATGCCTTCAAAACCATGGACAGACTTCCTGGCTAGACACTCCTTTGTACTTGTAATGGCATCATTTGTATATTTGTGCCTTGTTTGCTTTTCATTTCCCTTCTTCTATTTCATGGTGCTGTGCGCATTCTCACTGCAACGCACGAATGTCTCCTATCTTCCTACCATAGGTGCATCGCGTTGGCGCCTCTGTGCCTTTGCCCGTGTTCGGTGTAATCTGCATGCGCCTCGTGCTTCATTTGCTGTTTTTGATCCGCGCCGAAGCTCCCGCTACCACCAGGGGTAAGAGCCACGGCCATCATCAAAACAGCAAGACTGCCGAAGGCCTCGATCCCGGCGCGTCTTGTCCGTTAGATCTGGAGGGCGTCTGCCGGCGCCTGGCCAGTGACATGAGCGCTTTCTGCCGTTATACTGAATTGAGCCTCAATGACGCTCAGGTATTGCATTTTACTACACAAGTAGCGTGTACACCATTGGCAATCTTTGCTCATATTCTTGAATTTTCGTGTTTTTCTTAGGTCGCATTCCATCTGCTCCTGCAGCGCTTTGATAACTCCCCTGTCGATATTTTTCCTACTCGTCTCAATACTATTGAAAGCCGTATCGCATGGGAGCACACATTTTTAGACCATGTTGTGCATCCCCTCTTTCCCGATGGAGTGATCTCGCCCGCCACTAGTGCTGCGATCGCTGCGGTCAAAGCGGATTGTGGCGACAAAGCGAACGCCAAGCGGCTTGAAGTGTTGTTTGGTGCCGGCACCTGGGCTGAACTCGTATCTTCACTTTCTTCGTCTGATCCCAAAACAACAACAGTTGTGCCATCTTCTTCACTTTCTCTCAAACCTTCCAGAGAACTTGAGGAGTCGCCTCTGCTCCCACCAGCACCACCTCTACCACAGCTGCTGCCACTATGGGTATGGCGCATCCGACGGCCAGTAAGCATGGCCAATTTCCGACTTTGGTTCCATGGCTTGCCCACTCGTAAGAAACAGTTCCCACTACTCGCCGCTCTTCTGGCTGAAGATAGTGAAAAAGATGAAGATGACGCAGGGTTTGAAATTATTGACGAAGAAGAAATAGCCGGAGGTGAAAGAGCTCGTAATGAAATGCGCCCAACATCACAAAGATGGTCTCCCCTTGAGCTCATTAGCGGAGTAGCGGACATTTTAGAGTGGCACCGTGTATTATTTGGAGCAATCGGAGACAGAAGCTTCACGCGTGCAGATGCGAATCAAATCACGAATGGTGAAGTGATCGAATGGCTAGACACGAAGCACCAACCTGCGGCAAGACACACTTTTAAACGCTTTGCGAGCACTTTTAACCGCGGCCTGCCTCTGGTGGAGAACTTGTACGAATGTCAGGCGAACCCTTTCGTAACGCCACGAGGCGAAGTTGATCTTTCAGGCTCATCATCGTCAAAACGACGAGAAGTTGAGGCACAAATCAAGGACTATACTGGAGAGAAAGGTGTTTCATCCAGCAACAGTGCCATGACGCAAATGGGGTTGCATACCCCTGTAGTGTTTTCCTTGCCGTCGGCCCCGGTCGGAGAAGTTGATGCGGCAGGCTTGTGCACTCCGATGCTCTTAAGACGCCTCGAGCGAGCTCACAACCACTTGCTGGAGAAATTTCAAGGCGCTGCGACAATCGCGACTACTGAGACTGCTGCAGCGACGACTAACAATGCTGGTAATGCTGCCACTGCTGGTGCTGCTCTTGGAGCTGCTGAAGATGTTGTTGCTGGTGCCGATATTGAGACTGCGCCATCACTGAGTGATTCGACGCCACGCCCCCTCTGCGAACGCGCACTACTCCACTATGGTCGGGCCCGGGACTTCCTTCCGCTGCTGTCTCGGTTCAGTTTGCAGCCTTTGAGTGGCGATGTGCCCGGTCCCATGGCATTTGACGGCGCATTGCTGGAAGAAGAATTGGCTCGCACGCTGCGGTAAGGAAATCAATGGATTGTACTACACTTGACCAGGCCAAGGGGAGTGGAGTGTGTGGAAGCACATAAGAAGGGGCATATCGATGGTGATGATGATGGTGGCCACAGTACCCCCTCCTTTTCATTTGAAAGCAGAATGCTTTACCGACCTCACTTCCGCTGCTTCCTCAATTTCTTTTTGCTTGTATGCGATACTCCTTTTTAATGACAATCTATTGTCATATTTTCCCATGCACAGGTTGCATGATCTCCGTGAGGTCGCCATCGTAGTGCGGCATTTCTCCTATCAAGGCGAAGGCCTTCGCGCTGCTCGTGGCACCCTTGCGGCGGTCACAGCACGGGTACCTCAGGTGACTTTACCGAATAACCTGTCTCAGGCACTGGCGTCCGAGCTCGATACAGGGGGAAGCGCAGCGCATTTGCTCCGCGTGCTGGAAATGGCAGCTCAGGTAGTTGGCAACGGCTACGGTGGCAGCAGCAGCAGCAGCAGTGGTGGTATTAGTGGTACTTCAATTTCGATGGTGAATCACGTAGCCGCGACAGAGGCTGTAACAACCATGAGTGAGGGTGCAGGAGGAGGTCTTGACCATTCACCGTCGCACAACGATTCAACAGCTGGCAGTCACCGTGGTGTCGCCTTGGATCCACACACTCTGCTGACGACATTCGTGGAGAGCGTGCTTCTCGTGCCTCCACTAGAATGGGCAGCCCTGTGCCCTCTCGTAGTGCGCAGAAGTGCTAGGTTGCAGCACTTGAGAGATTTGTTGCTTGCCGTAGAAGCGCGTAGTTTGGGGCACCTCAGCCCGGCTCATGGAGTGGCTGACAAATTCAAGCAGCCTATCAGTGGTGTACGTACTAGTAGCAGCAATGGCAGCAGTAGTGTTGCGGCATCTGACACTGCGACTCCGGAGAAAACAAGCCTCATCTCTGGTGAATGGGCAGCGGCTCTGGCAGCGCTACCTGCATCACCCGTCGATCGTGCCACCTGCCTCGGTCCAGTGCTGGGAGCGTTTCGAGATTTACTGGCGGGGCCTCTGGCTGACCCCTCTGACTTCAGCGCGACTGAATCGCTTCGCTTGTTCTTGACCTACCAAGACGACGATTTGCTTGCCAGCGAGGGCAGCTCAAGCGAAAGCTGGTTTTGTCAGCATTTTCCGTCGTCGTTGCGCCTCGAGCATGCTCTTGAGGCATATCTCGCGCTTGCTGCGTCTGCTAACGACTCAATTCGTGGTGGTGGGCTTTGAATATGACGAATGTGCTTCGTGATTGAGTTCTAATAGAGCTCTCAGAGATTTACAAAGCCGGGTGGTATTTTCGCCAGGTCGCAGGGCTGGAGTTATCACCACGCTTTATCCTACGGAACCCTGGCCTCCTTACACTTGATATAGGTCACCTGCGCGTGAACCTCAAATGGCAATTGGCAATTGAAATAGGCAGAGGCCTAGAGGGCCCTTATATCTGATTGTAGAGCAGCTTAAAACTCAAATTTAAATGCCGTTCCAATTTCCATTTGAGCGGACTATAAAAGGACGGGTATTTGGTATATTTACGCAAAAGGGCACTCAGCCTAGAGCCTAGTCCGACTAATCCAACTTCTGGAGATTTCGCCGATACGTAGCTCAAAGCCATTTGCTGGTAGTGTTACTTAGCAACATGGAATTCCGGTCTACATCTAATTCCATCTAATATACAATCTACAATCTACCCTAATCCCACTTTCGTGAATCCCGTGGCGCTCCAGTGGTTGGTGTGAGGCAATTCAAATGCCTTCATGGCAATCAACTACTACATCTCTCATTTCTCTCATGTTTTTTTGCTAGTCCTCCCTGCTGCTGGCCTCGATTTGGGCGATGCGTTCCTCAACGCGCCCAAGGCCAGCCTTCATGGACCGAAATCCAGATTCCACCTGTTGGGAAAGCCGTGCCTCCATTTGGTGCTCTCTCGAGGCATCGAAGAGACCGAAATTTTGCGCTGCAAAGCATGTCCGGGTGGGGATCCACTCTTGGGAGTTGGCTTCGAGCATTTGGTGCACGTGCGACTCCACCCCACTGTACTCCGTTTCGTCTTTGGCATTCAAGTACTGGATGAAGAACAAATAATTCCAAATGTAGTGGTGCTTGGCCTGGTGCAGATCGAAGCTTGGACTGGTCATGCCGATGTCGTCGTAGGCAGTACGCGTGAAGCCACACACGAAGCACTCGTTGGTCAGTTTGTCGATCCGTTCGGCGGCCTCTTCGCGCAAGCTCGAGAAAGTGTCCACCATCAAGCCGGTAATCACGTTGAAAAGAATGATCCCCACAACAACAAAGAAAAGCATGTCGAATCCGACGCGCAACAAGTAATGCGAGTCCCGATTGTCCACGTTATCCAAGACGGCGTCCAGCGAGCCTGCTGGGACCCCCCTGTACATGATCAACCAAGCACAACTGACCACCGAGTGGCACCCACGCGGGTTCGGCTCGCTTTGATCGTCCGCGTCGTCCTCGTAAAATTCGTCGTAGATAAAGTCGGATTCAAACAACTGAAGCCCAAACGAAGCAAAAATGACAACCATAATCACAAAAAGGTACGCTACAATGCCTAGTTGGGCCCCAGGAGTTGTCACTGACTTGACGAGCGACTGAATGGTGGGCGAAATGTTTACCACGTCGAGAAGCATCAGGGTAAAGTACGGGGTTTCAAGGAACCCGTTCAAGGAACAAAACACGAGAAGGCTCTGGTTCCGCAGGAACGGTTTCAGCAAAAGCGTGTCGTAAGCGATGCAAAAGAGACGGCTCGGTGCGGTGTCCGCTACCAGCACGTAATTCCGTATGCAGCGCAGTGTCCAGGGCAAGTTGATGCCGAAGATCAAAAAGAGGTAAAGCTCGGACTCCGGTTTACCGGGGTACGCTGCGCGGTGCTGCACGATGAACACGACGTTGAAGACCAGAGTGACCCCCCACCACGTGAAGGCACCCGGGTCGCGATACACAACGTCTTGGCCAGCAGCAGCCTCGGCGCGCCTGTCTAGCACATTTTGGTCGATGGTGCGAATGATGATGGGAATTTCGGTGATGCCCATAAAGGCCGCCAGCACGAAATAACCCAAGAAATTGGGCACGGCGAGCACCCAGGTGATCAGCAGGCTCGTGTTGTACTTGGAATCCATGGGAGTTGTGCCCAAGGCGGCGTACAGAGGCGAATTGTAACCCTCCATCTTCAAACCAGGGCCACCTTCGGTGTCTTTCCCGTAGCTTGACATGACGATGTTCAAATTCAGGAGCAGAACCAGCGCGTATTGCAACATCTTGAAGGAGCTGAAGTTCCTGTGCATCAGAGAATAGAGGCTGCCCTTTTGCGCGAGGGAATAAACTTGCTGCGTCTCCGCAGTCAAACCAGGTTCAGCTTTGATCAATTCTTTCATGCGCCCCTCGCTGGTGGCAAGGCTCACGGTGTCCAAAAATTCGGTCTTGCTCGTGCTGCTCAAAAAGGCGCTCTCAGGTGGGTAAGGAAAACTGACGAATTCAATACGATTGCGCCACATCACTTCCACAGAGGCCACTGTTGAGCGCAATAGTTTCTCATCTGCTTCAAGCGTTGGCCGAAACGTTGCCCCATTATTTGCATCAGCGGCGAGATTCGAGATTTCATTCCTGTCAGAAAAGCTACGGACGAGCTGAAGTTGCGTGATAGTGCTCTGCAAACAAACGAGGCCTGTCACTGCATCGTCCATCCGCTTTTGATGCTCGTTGTTACTGGTACTGCCAAATCCTTCGAGAAGACGGCCTCCCTCAAGGAAAGATCTTCCTTCTTCAAGCTTTGCAATGTATTCGGCAACATCTGCTTTGTACTTCCTAAGGATCGACGGCTCAATAAGCTCAACAAGCATTTCGTGCACGTAACGGTCTTTCCGCCCCTCCAGCGATGCCGCGAGAAGGCACATCGACTTGTTCTTTACGCGCATGATCGACGCCTTCGCTACACGCGAGTGAAACGGCGACTGGAGGACGTTTTTAAGCGCCGCCAATGCTCCAGCGTGCCGCACAAATTGTTCTTGGTTCTGTTCACATGGACCTTCCATGGCCTCCGAGAGAAACGCCATGGTGGCCAGGAGCAATTCCATCGCGGGCTCCGACATGCGATGGAGCAGATACATGGTCTCGGCTTGTGCTGCAAACAAATCCAGGGCGATTGACACCACATTGATATCCACAGGCTGGTCTGGCTGTTCCCTCAGTAGATTCTGAAGGTCATTGTTGTGGCCTTCGATCATTGCTTGCAGAAGCTTCAGTGTTGCGGTTGCTTCGGCATATTCGCGCCGGGTGATTGCCAATAAGGGCTGAAAGGCAACACCTGCGGACTGCTGTGCATTACGCTCTGCCACTGCCTTGGTTGCGGCCAACATCAAGGCCTTCATGTGTTTCAAGAACCGCGCATCCTTGTCCTGGTTTTCAATGTAGTCTTGGACAGTGACCTGTACCTTGGGATTGCCGCTGCACATGAGCTCGTACAACAGCTTTGCTCCCGAAGCAGCACTGTTGTCAGGAATGCCGGGCGCATGGGTGGCGATAGCTGTAAGTGCGATGGCTGTCACTCCGCGGCTGTCGAGATTAACTTGGCAGCTCCGAAATAAGTTAAGCTTCTCTTCGTTCATATCCATGACGTCCAAAATCCCTTTTGTTTTGTCGCTCCTCGCCTTTTCGAGGTGTGAACGCAGCAAATTATGCGCACGAATGCACGGCATTTCGTCGTCTGCATAGTTGTGCGATTTGACAAACGCAACCATTCGATTCACCAGCTGTGACCATTCAATCCGTACTCCGTGAGGCGCTTCATTAGCGCTTTTCTCCGCTTGAGCTTGGCTCAGACCTACTCCTTCGCTTACAGCGTCACCGATGGCCGTAAAGGCCGATCCAACGAGATCGAACGCTTCAAACGCGGCGTCAAAAGCATGTATACCCTCGCCGTTATCTGCACCGTGGTCATTTTGGCTGCCCTTCGGGTCAGTGAAGTGAGATGCGTCCTCCATCACCGTCACGAGATTAAAGCGCCGCTGTAAGAGTCGCGTATTTACTTTCGGGTTGCACGAAATGGCCTCCACAAAGTAATCAAAGAGCACAGCTGGCTCGGTGAAAGCGGTGTCGCGACTATCGTCCATCAATGCATCGTCTTTCCCAGAGGCCACAAGGCCATCCTCCTTCTTTGGTATTTCGTCAATAATCTGGCCAGTTTTTGTGTCGACGTCTGACACTTCTTCGAAAATATAGATGCGAAGTTGAACGCGCAGCGAGGCCGCTGCTTTAGAGATCGCACCTTGTCCCAATCGTTCAATACGCATGGCGTGAGCGTAGAGGGAGTCATGGGCGCCGGCAGACTTCGAACTACCAACCAAAGCCGGGACCTGGAGTGCGGCTGCAACACCAAGGGTTTTGGCAGCCTCAATGAGGTGAGTGGCACTTACGAGGCATGGAAGGATGGCCAGCTCAGTGTGACGCACAGCTACGTCGTTTGCAGCTTCGAGGTCTGAGGCATACGCATCCAAGAGAGGGTTGCAACCATCTTCAAAGAAAGTCCACAGCATCGACCGATCTGCAAATAGACGAGGGTCAACGACGAGGCACGGGAGAATGAGGCTCAAGAAATTGAGCAGCGACTGAAAGTGTGATGACGCCGCCAAGCCCCATCCTCCTTTGTTGCTCCCAGCGTTCGTGTGCACCAGATAGGCGATTGCACTAATCGTGGTTTCAATCGAAAAGTCGTGAGCCTGCAAACGCGCAGCATTTACGACGTTGCGGCCCTTGACGGTGGCAGCCAAGACATCCACTAGTCGGTTCGGCTTAAGTAGCGAGGGCTCAGTGCCAACGAAGAAGCTGGCCAAGGCAAAGGATCGGAAACGGGCCATATGGTTGGAGAGAAACACGTCAAGCACACTGTCTTGGTTACGATAACTTCGTCCCTCGAGGCAAACGATCTCAAAAAAGTCTAACATGGGGCTGCTTGATATTTCAGGCTCGGCCTCGAGTAGATACCCGTACTCTGAAAAAATGTCCAGAGGGACCTTGTTCATGATCAAGAAATCGTTCCCGCGCAGGCATTCGATTATGACGGTGGCTACCCCCAAAGCTGGTTCGGGTTCAAGCTGAGAATTCACCTTTGAAATAAAGAGAATAAAGTAAACTTGCCATGGCGAGCAGAAAAAAAGAAGAACAAAACTTTCAAATCGAATAAGAAAAACGAAAATACTAATCTTTCCCAACACACCTCTAAACCAAGCGGATGCTGCAGGCCGGAAAGATGCGAGCGCAGCAGTGGCAGAGCGGAAGTAAAGATAAGCTCCTGATTGGTACGGTTGGAAGAAACGAAGAGCTCCAAAAGTTTCACCATTGCACGCACTGTACGAAGTAAAATGCTCCGCGACTTTTGCTTGTCTTTAAAGCTTGCTTCTGAATTACCGGAAAACGCCAAATTATAGTCAACACGGAGAGCAGCGATCAGAGATGTATGCAAGTTCATGGCACGGAGCACATCTTGATGGGTTGGATTTAATTCTGCTTTCTTCTCTTCTTCATCGCCTCCTATAGTGGTTGAGACTGGCGCCGAATCTTCAATCTTGGCCAATTCAACGTCTTTCTGACCCATGCCGAGGGTCAGCATTTGCATTCCGATCCCAATATCAAAGCCCTCATCGTGAAGGTCTCCTATCGCCGTTTGGCCGTCATTCACTGCCTTAGTGGGCAGCCATAGGAAAGTGGTGAGTCGATCGCAAATATTCAAAACTTGGTGATGCTTGTCGAGTTCGAAAG
>Ga0307930_1000597_pt1 | contig 28902 bp, 16 predicted proteins | sample OrgLakmetageno46_FD_203161 | JGI IMG/M metagenome (GOLD analysis project Ga0307930, IMG submission 203161) | Saline water microbial communities from Organic Lake, Antarctica - #46 | ecosystem: Environmental > Aquatic > Non-marine Saline and Alkaline > Saline | place: Antarctica: Organic Lake...
CTCGCAAGGCCCTCCACCTTGAGAGCAAGTCGACTGCGTATACCCCGAAGAGTGCAGGTTCCGCGCTAGTGATCGGCAAGATCGTGCTGACAATGCTTGTAGCTGCTGCCAAAATAAATCAATCCTTAAGAGCCATTTGCTCCCGCAAAGATTCTCGCTGTCAGCGTAGATATTGCAAGGGGCCACCCCTTGTTGTAGTCCTAGGTTAATTGCACTGCGAGATTTATGAACGGTTCCTCTGTCATCGACTTCTCTTCCTCGCGTGCATCCATGACGTGAATGGCAATGCTCCAGCGCTCGTGTTCTACTGGGAGTTAGCCGTGGAATTACTAGGATGCATGGCATGCTCTCCTGTGCTCTGCGCCTTTGCACTTTTGTTAGGTTGCGTGGCATTAGCTAAGCTTCTTAGCATACTGGCATGGGTTATGTTATTACACTGTAGGTTGCGTGGCATGTGATGTTGAGGTGATCTTAGCTTAGGTATTACTAGGATGCATGGCATGCTCTCCTGTGCTCTGCGCCTTTGCACTTTTGTTAGGTTGCGTGGCATGTGATGATAAGGAGATGTTAGCTAAGCCTGTTACGTTTCCCAGAATACTGGCATGGGCTATGTTAATACACTGCAGGTTGCGTGGCATGTGATGTTGAGGTGATCTTAGCTTAGGTATTACTAGGATGCATGGCATGCTATCCTGTGCTCTGCGCCTTTGCACTTTTGTTAGGTTGCGTGGCATGTGATGATAAGGAGATGTTAGCTAAGCCTGTTACGTTTCCCAGCATACTGGCATGGGCTATGTTATTACACTGCAGGTTGCGTGGCATGTGATGTTGAGGTGATCTTAGCTTAGGTATTACTAGGATGCATGGCATGCACTCCTGTGCTCTGCGCCTTTGCACTTCTGTTATGTTGCGTGGCATGTGGCGTTACCCTTTACTGCGCTTCTTTGAATTTTACTTAGACTAATTTAGATCGCAATAGATATGATTGGACCTCATTGCAATTAGCCGGATTAAAAATTATACCGCATTGTATTGTATTTAGTATTTTGATGGTAGAAGGAGAGAGATAGATATATGGACAAATAGTATACTGAAACACATGGGTGAAATATCTGTTATTTGGAGCTTTGAGCAATCGCCATTACCATCACCACGACCATATATCATATCATTAAATGCACGGTTTAGTCACGTGACCACCAAAATTAAACAAGGGAGCGCTAATAAAACCCACAAGGGGATAGCCTTCATACTACTGTAGTGTTTGGTGTGTAGCCGGCTCCTAGTAGAACACGAGCACCGGTGCGTGGTCAGTAGCCATTCAAGTCAATGATCTAAGAATAAGAATTAGTTACACAAAGTGGCATAAACTTGATAGTCACAGAACGAAGCATTCAGCCCCCGTGGTACTTGCAGTGATCTCGCGCCAGCTTCGAGTAGAGATTAAGCATTAGCGCATAGCCTCATGCCAAGCAACCTAACACCTCAGCCAGGATCTCCTCATCATCACATGCCACGCAACCTAGCAAAAGCGCTAAGATGCAGCACACAAAGGAATGCCATGCAACATAACATCTAAGCTAAGACCACCTTATCATCACATACCACGCATCCTAGCAAGAGAACTAAGAAACAGCACGGGATAGCATGCCTTGCAAACTAACACCTCAGCTAGGATCACCTCAACATCACATGCCACGTAACCTAGAACGAGTGCAAAGATACAGCACGGGATAGCATGCCATTCAATCTTACACTTAAGCGGAGATCACCTCATCATCACATACCACGCGACGTAACAAGAGTGCAAAGCCACAGCACTAGCGCGAGCATGCCATGCAACCTAGCAAGACAACAAAGTCATAGCATAGAAGAGAATGCCATGCAACCTAACACCTAAGCTGAGATCACCTTATCATCACATACCATGCAATATAACAAGAGTGCAAAGCCACAGCACTATAATATAATTCTGAGAATTCACGGGGGTTTCTGCTCAAAGTATTATTGCACGGGGGTTTCCAGGGATGCTCCAAAAGGTCCGGATTCCGGACCTTGTACCTTTTAAAAGTGCCGTCGGACCTTTTAAAAACCCAAAAGGTTGCTCTAATTTGGAACTCAAAAATATGGAAACCATAGCACGAACAGCGAGACAGCGAGACAGCGTGTGCAAACTTCTACAGTGCCATGTATGATTTGGGAGCTTCGATGTTGACGTACACGACACGCGCAGAAGCACGCTAGAGAGCTCAAGCCTCTGTTTTGCTTCTTGAATGACTTCACACGTTTTATTCATCGTTGGAGAGGCGCTTACGTCTTAATCGCGACGCTAGCGCGATGGACACGTTGGAGCATCAAGGTCCGACACGCTGATCATGAGATTACGCGGTCATCTTTGTCAACTTCCTTCGCCCTATCGAACAAAGACAGTGCTAAGAGATGGACATGTCAAATAATTTCTTTTCGCGAGAGGCTGCTACGATGCTGTGCTCTCCGTTGTAAGTGTACTCTTAAATGCGAAGACCGAGAGAGCTTGCAAGTATGAACAAGCAAGGGTGCTGTTGGACTACTCGACACTCAAAAATTCGACACCTTTTACAGGGTGTTCAAAAAAGCTTTTGAAAATAAAAGGTCGAGCAAACCTTTTGGCCTTTTACCTTTTGGAGCATCCCTGGGGGTTTCTGCTTTAACCCCGCCAGAATGAAAGCAGGAAAGCAGGAAGAAGGAACGAAAGGAAGGAAGCGATTAGCGGACTTGACTACAGGTGCCAGTATTTATTAGAAGGCAGGCTACAGTAATATAGTATTACTTTGTATCAGTTCGAGTTCGAGTCCAGTACTACTAAAGTATTAAGAAGAACGAAATATATAAGAACACATGCCCGAGCGGCCACCATGCAAGTGGCAATTACGGCCCACAGTGGACCATTCATCCAAACCTTCATAGTTATGCTCCAGAGAGGAGCTCCCACCCTGACCACCACGAAGTTTTTGCTTCCCATCGGCTAGGGACATCGGCCTTAAAGCGCATGGACCCGAGTGGAATTGCCCATTAAATCATTGGATTTGCCATTGGCAGCAACCCCACCTTGATCCAATTTATTCAGTACTCCCCAAATACAAATAAAGGCCCCTGTGACATGTAGCAACAGAGAAGTGTAACCTTCAGTGGGCCAAAAAGTTAAACTCGAAAGCCAATTAGACCCAGTTGGAAATTTTATTCATTTTGTTCAAAATCATTTCTTAAAAGCAATCAATTCAGACGTCAATCGCGTTACCAAAATGCACTTGGACATAATTCAGGACCATCATACCATCATCCGATTGAAATATCCCTATCCCTAGAATCAGAAGCGAATTGACTTCTGATTAATGTACAGAAGTAGTCAAATCCGAACCAAAAAACTTTTTTTCACAGTAATAGGAGCGACATTTCGTGCTGCCCGGATGATGCAGAAGTTTCAATTGTTCTCGGCCGAATAAAAATGATCGAGAAATTTGATCAAAAGGGCATAATGAGTGCATGAAGTACTTTCCATGAATCTAACTTAACCATTGTAAAGAACAAAATGAAGTAGCTGCATGGAAGCCTCATTCGAAGACGACGACGTATTCACCATGCTATAATTCGAATAACCTTTCAGCCGTTGCTACAATAATAAAAGAAAAGCGTAGGACCACGTCGATGCAAGTATCCCCTTTAAAGTTGAGTGTTAATGGTAATTATACTATCATCTGTCTGGACCACACGAGTATCGTGCATGCTATTATGTCACGCTATATTGTATTCAATGAAATTCGAAACAGTCGCTGAACATCATCGAAACCAATAACAAATCGAAGCAACGAAAAGTTGAGACCTAGAGCATCTTTTTCGATCACCAGCAGGTGCGTGTCAACAGCTGATAGTGAAGGACACAGTGGTGAGTTCCATAGAGAATGCGCTCCTCACTACTGCTTTGGTGAGAATCGTGCTCGCATAAAATGCTCGTCACACTCCTCATACCAAACCAATTTAACATTTAGCAGGATTCCTGCTTTACACACTCGAAAATCGAACACATTTTCAACAATGGCCTCAGCAAGAGCACGTTTTCTCCAGCGTGATGTGGACTTGCCTTCCGTATCACCAGAAGACATCAAGGCTCTCTCAACACAATTGGACGACATGAACGTCATCGCAAAGAGCATTGAAAAACTGAAGCCACATACTGTTCTTATCGGCGAAGGGTCCCATGGTAGCTCCGAATACTACACGAACCGAATCAATCTGACGAAGAAATTGATCGAAAAGGGACACTGTCAAGCTGTTATGATTGAAGGAGATTTGCCTGATACTTCCGATTTGCACCGTTTCGTGATGCATCACCCATCTGCGAAAACACTTGACGAAGTCTTCCAGAGTTTTGAGCGCTTTCCAAGCTGGATGTGGGCTAATGAAGAGATGTACAAGTTCGTCGACTGGCTCTATAAGTACAACAAAGGGCGGTCTTCTGACAAGCGAGTCGGAATTTGGGGCTTAGATCTGTACAGTATGACTTTGTCAATGAAGCGTGTTCTAGAATACCTCGAGGAACGTGATCCAGAAATGGCGAACATCGTTCGTGCAGACTACTCTTGCTTTGGAGAGATTGAGCCTCAAACTTATGGCATTCTTTCCCAGCGTGGCTTGCTTCAAGGCTGTCATGGGGCAGCAATGGATGCTTTGGCTCACGTGTCTGCAAAGCGACAACAGTATGCGAAAGATGCCGCAATGGATACTCCTGGAGAAGCCAGCTCAGAATCTCGTTCCAAGAAGGAAAAAGAAAAGCTTGATACCATTCATGCTCAAGATGATGCATTCATCACTGAACTCAATGCTGCTGTTGTGGTTGGAGCCGAGGAGTACTACTGCGCAATGTTTGACCCCACTCGAAACAGTTGGAATCTGCGCGACACGCATTTCTTTAAAACTCTCAAGCAGGTTCAAGCCCACCTCAAAGAAACTCGCGGAGGCCAAGGTTGTGCGTGCGCTTGGGCTCACAATTCTCACCTCGGTGACGCTCGCGCAACTCATCTCGAGCAACTTAGAAGCCGTGACCTCAATCTTGGGCAACTTGTTCGAGAGGCTGAACCTTATCCGTTGAGCGTGAATGTCGGCCAGCTCTGCTGGTCTGGTTCAGTGTGTGCTGCAAATGATTGGGGGCAGGAGCATCAATTCAAAAAGATCAACAAGGGACTTCCTGGAAGTCACGAAGATATGCTCCACCAACTAACTCTTCAGACAGGAAATACGAAGTTTGTTCTCGATATTCACAACGAGAAAGTAGCTGGTGCACTCAAGGAACCGCGGTTACAGCGAGCAATTGGAGTCATTTACCGACCTGATACTGAGCGAATGTCTCATTACTATAAATGTGACATCGTCAATCAGTATGACTTCGTCGTCTTCGAAGACCTTACGAATCCAGTGACGCCATTGATTCCAGGCGAGCCTCCCTCCTTGGAACCGGAAACGTTCCCAACTGGCCTTTAAGAGGATCAAAAGATAATTCATATTTGCATATCTGTATATTTCATGCTGGCTGTCAGACTTCGGAGGCACAAAGGGAAGTACTTGAAGCCTTCTGCACGTAAAAGCAACCCAAATGCATTCCATCATTCATATTCACATTTTCATAAAATCCAGACTCATTTTGAAGTATGTATTCCCAAATTGTCACTGCGTATTTTATTTAAAACGAACTTTATGCTATATACCAAACAACTAATCTAGTCTTGCTAATACTCCCCAAATACAACACACCATTCCAACGGGCCCTGATTCCTGCCAGCAGGTCAGCAGAGAAGTAAAAAAATCCATATGTATATATCGGGAATTCCTTTAGGGGCCCTTTTGGGTTAGGTAATTGCATTTGCGTGCTGTTGCTGCCACTTGAAAAAATTCTGCAAAGGCAAATGGTTTATTCTTTTTATTCGGTGTGTATATGCTGGAGTGAACTTAATCCACTGAAGCCTAACTTGGAACTGGATTATTATTGCTGCTCCAGAGTATACTTAGTGTTCCTACTCAAACAATGCTGCGGATAATCAATTAGGGAAATAACTCCCAAGCTATGATCTACAATAATTGATATGGCGTGTCATCGATATAACAAAAACGTGGGACACTAAGTATATAATCAGCAATCAAAAGTGCTGTCTTTTGCGCTGTTGATCAGCCGAAAGCAGTGCTGCGATCGAAACAGCGACAGCCACCGTCGCCAGAACGGCAGTCGTTGTACTATTCCAACCAGTCAACCAAGCTGGAACCGCATCGGAGGTATGCCAATTTCTACTAGAGCCGCTACTGTCTCCTCTCAAGGGCTCCGTTGAACCGGAAGACCGCCCAGTTCGAGACTTGGTGGTTGCGATGGCGCTGCCACCTTCGAGTTGAGAAGAATGTAGAGATATTGAGGAACTCGAAGTGACCTCTTCTTCTTCAGTTTTATGAAGACTCACCGTCGCCGTAGCTCCCGGCGCCACTTCCAAAGCTGCTCTTGGCGACGATGCAGCATGGGTTTCAGCAATATTCGAAGCAGGACTAGAGCTGCCGACGCCACTGTCACTTGCCATTGCAAGAGTATCACTGGATTCAGTCGTGGCCGTGTTAGAGCGCTGCATGGCAGCATGCGTCGCAGCTGCAGCTGATTCGGACATGTTTGAAGTGGTGGATTCCTGAGCATCGATAGCAGACACAACACGCACCAAGGAGCGAATCCTGGTAAGGCACGGCCCGAGTGGCCACCCGTACTCAAAGAGGAAACTCGCCACCAAATGCATTGGACCACTGAGTGCGCTAACTTCTGCACGGAGGGCAACTCGTCGAGATATAATGTCATGGTTGTTGGCATTGCCGCTGTATATTCCCTTGCTGCTTCCATCACTGAAGTTGCGCGCGCCTGCCCCGAGAACAAACCCTTGAACAAAGACGCTGTGCAGCTCCAAAAACTCCCTTGCAGCACCTACCACTCGAGCGCGAACGCTCTTTCTGCCACTTTGGCTTGAATTGACCCTCCGCTGCCGAGTCGTTGTCGTAGATGGCAGTGGGCCCTCACCATTTACACCTCGCGGCGAGCTCCGTGGCAACGAAGGTCCCGATCCCAGGGCACCGTCTGGGAGATCCACTGAGACGATCTCCAGTGACACGCACTCATTCTTCCCAGCGTATCGACCTACAGATCTCACTGAAGCCTTTTCCGCGTTGCTGCACCAGTTGTCACTCCAGTCGGCAGCCCCGTGAGCTATCAACCACAAACAAGTGCTGATTTGGTCATGCTGGCTCGCTATTCTCAGAGGCCGCCACCCCGCGTCGTTGGACTGCCGGACGGTGCGCTCCCCGCCAGGATGGCGATACAGCATGCGGCATGTTGGTAGGCTTCCTGCTCTGCTGGCCCCTGCAAACGTCCGCGAAACACACGAGGCGCCAGAACAATGCATAGTATGTAGATAAGGGTCGTAGCACAGCAGCAGCACATCACGACTAAGCTTTGCATCTAGAAAAGTTTAAGCGATCTCAGGTGTTAAGTGTAACGATTGATACCAAGACTTGGAAGTATAACTAAAGTTCGTACAATGCATGCATGTGTAGCCTGTAGATCCCGGGCGCTCAATGTCGAGGTGTGATGCCCCGTGTGATATGAGCCATTCGCAGACATGAGCGTGCCCTCGGCTAGCTGCTCGCACTAAGAAGAAAGACAAAGAGCAACAAGTTGAAATTAAGTAAGTTGTTTTACTAGCTTAAATTCAAACCCATACTAATGTTAACGTACTCATGGGCGTCCAGTTGTGGTTGCTAGGTACAGATACGTAGCGGTCTGCGCCGTGGTCAAAGAGCCATTGACATATCTTCAGATCGCCGGCTTCCGCAGCGACGAGAAGTGGGTGAGGACGCTCTGCATGCGAGGTTGATAGACGGCTAAGCTTCCGAGCTCCCATAAAACCACGCTCAAAATTCCGCGCAAGTAGCCAAGCGTGTGCTTCATCGTCCGTGACATTATCCATGGCACAAACGTGAACAACAGTGATACTATAGTAGTACTGTCCGAATCGAAAGAGATCTTGCTGGAACAATGATAAAATACGAAGAAATCACAGCTCAAGCAAGTCTCGCTTTAAAGCGCAACCTCAAACCTGTCGGCTGTCTTCTCGTTTCTCTAATCTCTGAGGCCCAAGCTGGCTAGACTAGACTTACTCATGTCCGAGTCCGAGTCCAAGGTCTGACAAATGACAACGGACGATGACAACTCGTTCGAGAGGTCGTTGCTGGCTTGCTGCCTTGCTGGAGCTAATTCATGAAACCCAGTCCTCCTCCTTTTGCGAGAAAGTTCCCGAGTCAATTATTTTCTTTTTTTAGAGCGCGACGGCGACACTTGGCGCGAGAGCTTCTTGTGCGAGTAGCAGATTGGAGTGCGGGCAGGTAGAAGATCTACACGGTAGCGCTTCCCCTTATATCCTGTATGAAAATGTATTTCCATATCACTCAATTTTTCCATAACCTTCATGCCTCCTTCGTGCTTTTTATTCCCTCGGTAGGTGTCGGACTCGAAGTGCGACGACAACAAGGGACTATGATCCAGTACCCAGAGAGCAACGAGACAGCATTTGTGCCCACCACGTCACCCTTGCAGCTAAGCGTAATGAATAGTCAGTCAGCCGATGTTCCAGCTGCACCGGATCCTGGGGCTAATGCGCAGTTCGAGAAGCGTCCGGAGCCCATGGAACGATGGAGTGGCGTGCCAGCTAAGGAGCCGCATTCTCCAGCTTCCTTCTCCGAGGCATCTCTCGCGTTGCGGTGCCTCGAGAGTCAACTTGACATCGAACGTAAAAGGATAGAGGTAGTTAGTCTTGCCGCGAAAGATGTGGGTGCCGTTCCTGACACTTACAGCCCTGTTGTCCAATCTAAGGTACGCTACGCTACAAACTCCATAATAATTATAACGAGCCAAAAAAAGGAGAGAAACAGAACGAAGCCTCTTTGCTCATGATTCTTACAACTATTTCCTCTTTAATGTACCTTCGAAGTCGTGAGCAAAGCATACCATGTCACTGCCGTTGAAAAACTGACACTCGGCGCGCGTTGTGTCTCCGATTACAGACTTCAGCCCAGCCAGTTTGGAAACGGCACGTTTACGAGTCCAAGACGGTCTACGAAGGCTTCATGATTAACGGCAAACGAGAGGTACTATTTTAAGACGTTTCCGACTTGTCCATACCTCCTTCTTACCAATTTTCTTTTCACCTTCGGTCGTTGGGTTATCATGCTGGCATCATTGTTGGTGAAATTGCGTGTGCACAGGGCCACGGCGTGTACATCGACAAGTGCGGCAACCGTTACGAAGGTGGTTGGGTCAACGACCGTGTAGCTGGCTTCGGAACCAGGGTATTTTTCAGTGAAAAATTCAAGGGAGACCGGTACGAAGGTCACTTCGAAGACAACAAGTTCAACGGATGGGGCAAGTACGTATGGGCCAACGGCGACAAGTACATTGGCCAGTGGTCCAAAAACATGATGGATGGCCGCGGCACTTTCTCGTGGGCCAAGGTGAATAAATTGTCGGTGTCCTTACTTTCCTTCAGTTGTGGTGTTCGGTCGGGCATTACAAAACGGACAATTCTCCACCTCGCAGTAGATGGCAATATCTCACTGGATGCGTTTTTTTAACAGAATCGCTTTTTTTTCTTTTTTGACGAATATTTCGCTCAATTCAGGGCGACACGTACGAGGGGGAGTGGCACAAAGGAAAGATGCACGGGCAGGGAATGAAGCAAATGGCCAATGGTGATGTGTACGAAGGACGGTGGCAGAATGGCATGGCTAATGGGTGGGGGCAGAAGCGCTTTAGTGGCCAAGACATGCACGAAGGCTACTACATAGCTGACAAGCGCTGCGGGTTCGGCCTCTATAAGTGGAAGAACGGCGACCGGTACGGGGGCGAGTGGAAAAACGGCCGGATGCACGGCAAAGGGGTGAAAATCATGGCCAACGGCGACGTGTACAACGGTTTATGGGAATGCGACAAGGCCCAGGGCTGTGGTGTGAAATTGTTCGCGTGCGGCGACCGCTACGAGGGTTTCTTCGAACAGGACAAGCGGCACCACTACGGGGTGTACACCTGGGCGTCCGGCGACAAATACGAATGGTTTTGGGAGCACGGGCGCATGAGCGGCAAAGGCACGAAGCACATGGTCAACGGCGACGTGTACGATGGGGAATGGGCCGAAGGCAAAGCCGAAGGCTGGGGGATGAAGTACTTCGCCAACAACGACCGGCACGAAGGCGAGTTTCGGTCGGACTTACGGGAAGGATACGGGACGTACACCTGGGCCAATGGGGACTCCTACGAAGGCCACTGGGCTAATGGAGAGCAGTCGGGCTTGGGCACCTACCGTTACGCGAATGACAACGTTTACGAAGGCAAGTGGGCGAACGGGCTCAAGCACGGCCGGGGTTTTCTTCTGGTGGCCGCGGAAGGAAAGGTTTACTACGAAGTGTGGCGAGCTGGGCAAAATTTGCGGCAGGATGAAATGGACATGAGCGATCGCGCTCACTGGCCGAGCTTAGACACCACCGAGGCCGATTTCGCCTGTTGACGACAATGAGAACGACGGCGAAGGTGAGCAGTTGGATCACTAATTATTCTAATTATACTTTGAATAAAGTCCCGTTTTTGATTATTTTTTCATGGCACGAGCGCTTAGGATCAAAAGAGCATCACATCCGTAATTGAACGCATTCCTTGAGATGTGAAGATGTGAATACATGCGCGTTAAAACCGGCTATTCGGTTTCTTCTCATCAGTGGCAGAGGACGAAGACGACGAGCAAAAGGAAGCGCAGGCTCCCGGCCCTCGCGGCGGGGTTGACGGGGAAGAAGACCCGCAGGGCAAAAGCATGGAAGGCGCGCACTATAAGACGCCTGCAGGAATTGAACCCGCCATCGGAGCCAATGCCGAAGATAAAGCTTCTTCGATTGCCACTGCGGCGACCCACGATCAGAGCACTGTTACCGACGGGGGTGAGTTGCCCGAAGAGGTTTCAGGCGTCAAGCCTGCTGTGGTCAGGAGGAGTGCACAGGGGGCACCTGCGTTCGTAATTCTTCTGTAGCAAACGAGCTTCCTGAGGCGACGGATGGTGTTGTTGGGGGTTTAGAGCCCGAAGAAAAGAGAGTAGGTGAGGATACGGTTGGAAGTGGCCTTGAGCGTGACGCAGAGGAGGTAGACATAGGGGCTGGCTCAGCGCTCACCACGTCGTTTACTGAGAACGAAGCCAGCGCGTCCAATCAAAGTTGATGCCACCGCCACTGCTAAAGAGGACAACAGCCATCGCAAATCCCACCGGCTCTCATTTACGGCTTCGGCGAAACCTGGGGGCTCCTCGAACTTGCTTGCGCTGCCGGCTTCCCTGAGGCCTCCGACCTCCTCGAACTTAAGGCAGCGAAGTCCTAGATCAGAAGAATTTCGAATATGGGCCCGAGTGCCACATAGCAACCCAAGCCTTAACGCCTTATGTAACCACTTTTCCCATGAGCAGCAGAAACAGTGGCTACTTCCTACTATTACTATCAGGTGTGCGCTAGTTTCCGTTCACTATATATCCATACAAACATCATGGTGTGTGCAGTGTGCAGGAAAGGAAAGGGGGTCTACCTCCGTACCTCCCTGCCTCGCTGATGCGAGTTGCATTCCGCTTAGTATAAAATTTATAGATCCCGTTGCTCTCAAAAATTTAATTGAGTCGATCTGGCTATGCCAGAGTGCACCAGCGAGCGGACTACTCGGCATTCCCGAGGGACCGGAATTAGAAGGCCAAAATTTTGGCCAAAAGGCAGAAATACGAAGCAAAGCAGCTTAAACTAGGAGAGGGGCCAATGCTAATATAGGAGCTGATCAGGCAAACATATCCGAGCTATCCGCTTTCCAAGCAGGTCCTTTGTTTTCTTGCCCAATGTGCCTTGAGTTCGATGACCCTCGACCCCAACTCAACAACTCAAGCCTCATCATTGGTCATTGGTCACGAAAAGATCAACGAGCTCGTGATGAGAGTTACCCTGTATTCTGTATTCTCGTTCTGGTCGAAGCACAACATATACATGTTGTTGTGTCACCAGATTTCGCTCAACAAGAAGCGCTGAAGGCTGAAGGAGTTTTGTGTTATATTGATGTGGCTCGAGAACTTCGGCAGTCACAGAGCGCAGCCCATTTAGCTGTAGACATCTGAGAAGTATGGTCAATCACTACAAAACTCTGGGTTTGAATCCAGATGCCTCGGCAGCGGATATTAAGAAAGCATACCGAAAACTCGCACTCAAATACCATCCTGACAAAGTGAGTGTTCAACTAGGACGAATTAGTTAGGCTAACTTAATGACTAGTTGAACAACTAGACTGCTGTCCAGTCCTCACTGCGAACTTTGTGCGCTTCTGTACACATTCTGATATTAGAACCAAGCGATAGAGGCAGTAGAAACATTCCGAGCTGTTGCGGCGGCTTACGCAGTTCTCGGAGACGAAGAGCGCCGCAGAACCTACGATGGGTAAATGTCTGCCCTGTGGTTCTAGTTACGCTACATTACTATGATCGTGCCCGACGAGAAATTCAACCACCCACGCAACTTCCTTAAAAGCATTTTAAGTTCATTTATATTGGGACACTCTCACGTTTCCTCGCGGTCTCCTTATCTTTCTAATGTCCAGTACTGGAGGCACAGACGAAGGTGACGAGAACGATCCCGATAACGTAGATCCGTATGTGGTTTTCGAGCAAGCGTTCAAGGGTTGCACGTTGCGGGAAGTTCTCGCAGAAGAAGTGCTAAATCAGCTTACTGCCAAAGTAAGTGCGCCAACTCGTAAAGTGTACTCTACAATTTGAGAACCCAAATGCTCTTGTCTCCCTTTCTTGTGCAACTTGAAGTACACAAGACACACGCACAGTACCGTACTGCGGTCTAGTTTTATAACTGAAGGCCTCATTCTACTTTTGTTTTGCGCACGCGTGTGTATGCATGTGTTAAGATTTGGTTGGACCGGAAAGTCTCCGTGTCAGCCCACGTGTTGCGAGTCTCGAATGCGGGCGCGCGCGTAGTCGTTGCGTCTCGGCGGCTCTCCTTTTACCCCGCGGCAGGCCTTGCGTTTGGCTTAGCCGGCTTGCGAGGCCTCGCGAGCCGCGGCACGGCGTTTCGCTTGTTTCAAGACCGAGAGGACCAGATCCCCATGTCCTCGGCGCTCTTGGGGCTGGGTTGCGCCCTCGGCTTGGGGTTTTCCCTGCGGCCTGTGCTGCACTTAGACTTGGCCGGGGGGACGCTTCGCGCAGGGCATTTGAATTTGTGGGAATCGGACAGGCCCGCCGATGAATTGAGAGTCGTTGCACAAACGGAGAAAGGTGGCCCCATTTCTTTGCCCCGTGGGGTGCTGATTTTGTTGAACTGGCTCGACTACGTCAACGCAGAAGAACAATGGAAGCAATTCGGGGCCGCTGTGTTAACTATTTCCGTGGCGACGTGGCCGTTAACCGAGCATTTTGAGCGATGGTCGAAGAAGTTCAGCACCGGGAAAGCTTTGGTGCTGCAAGCTGTGTGCGTGGCGGCTTCTTATGGTGTTGCGACTCTGGCTTACCGTCGCCTCTTTCGCTTCTTAGTGGACGAGGGTGCCAACCCGAAGCCACCTTTCTTTGACAGTGAGCGCCCGCCAAGGTTTGGGCCATTTCTGCCGCGCCAGTGCCGCCCTTCAGATTTCGAGAACTTCATGCCCACCGACGCGAGACCAGACACACCAAACGCGTAAACGATTTCAGGGCCATGAAAACACTACACAAATATAGAACCGGGTTGTGTATATTCTCTTGGGTTAAATATGGCTTACGCTTACACCTGGATATGGATATTGGCTAGCTCTTTGTTGGTTCATTGGCCATCTAACAACGCCAAGCTATATGCCTATAACTATTGCATTGGACTTCCATATATACTCATTTTCTTTTTCTAGTCCTCTAGAACAAATCAAGATAAATGTTTGAATCACCATCAATTCCCAGAACGCGAGTCGGATACCAAGCGTCAACGCCGGCGCACAAACAATCAGCCATTCGTTTGGCGCATACATAATTTATTCTTGGTGAGTAGCGCACACGGAGATCACGCTGCTACGAGCTAATTCAGGAGCTCGGCAAACAAAAAGAAGTTCGAAGGACTCCACAAAAGAATCCCCCGCCTAATTGTCCTTTTCATGGCCTTGGATACCAACTCTCGAGATGATAGCCGCTTCCAATTGTTCTTTACTCTCCCCTCGCGCAGTCTCCTCTTTTGAGAGCTTGAAATGCCTACAGATAGCAAAATTGTGGCAGTAGTTCAAGCACGAGTTAAAATTAATGATAGGGTCAAGGACAGCAAAAGAAAAAGTGGTCAGACACTCAACGAGAGCACGATTGAGCGAAGGAGAAGGCAAGTGGTAGGGCACGCAGGAAGAAGCACTACGTATCAGCCAGGCGAGCAAAAGATTAGGTGCGAAGATAGAAGAATACAAAGACGCGTTTAATGTATTGCTTACTTGGCGAAAGTAGCTCGCCTCTCCCATGCTGACGTCTCGAATGTTTCCCAGCTCACAGCAGTAGGAGGCGGAGACTTCGCACTCCCTTCTTCATTGCCGTCGCTGGTGAAAAGGGCTGCGGCTGCCTCCACGACAGCTGCCGATTCAAACGACGCTAAAACCACTCGCGTGCTGTTTGCATTCAAGCCCAAGGATTTGAGGGCGCCGTCGATGGAGCGCCCTGCTGCCAAGCATAGCAAGAGCTCCGAATGCACCGAGCGCGTGCGCAACCCCTTTCCACGCCCAGGTACTATGCCCACAGCAGCCCGCCGCACGGCATTGTTGGCTGCGACAGCGAAATGATACTTTGAGAACACTAAATTGGCATCAATGAGCGCCAGAGGCAGGGCAGTGGGTGTTGTTGCAGGCGTGGGTTCAGCTACTGCAGCTGTGTTGGCTTCATCCGCCACGGAGCCTTCTGCCTTTCGTTTGCTACCAGCTTGCTCAGGACCCTCAGCCAGAACAGCCTCTTTTGGTCCTGCTGTAGAGACTGTGGGCAAGTAATGCTCGAGAACTCGCGTAGCATAGTCAGGGGTAACACCATCGAAAAGGGCTACGAAGACGCGTCGGTCGGGTACGAGCTCAAGGTCCAGCGTTTGGACTAACACCATTTCAGCGACAAAGGTACGAACTAGATAGCGCAATTTAAAGTTGTAGCTGCAATTAGACGCGACAACGTTCAATCCCTATGAATTACTAGCTTGAGCAAAAGTTCGTAGTGAGCGGGTGACGAGTGGCGAGTAGCCACCGTGCTAGCCCTTGGTGCTATTTGTAGCTTTCCTCGAACCACTCGTGGCGAAAGTCCTTCGCCAGTCTTTGTGCCTGCGTGATCTTCTCTTCTTCAGAGATCGCTCGAATCACGAATCACGAAAGATCAAAGTACACGCAAACGAATGTAATATTCCCACATTATTTCACAGACTTCTCGCTTCTTGCTTCTTGCGTTTCCATATAAGCATCTGCTTCTTCTTTCATGTCATCCTCCTCCTTATACATTCCCTTCCTAAGATACGTCAGTTGGATTACAGTAAATCATATCCCCAAATTAACAAATAGCAAAAAGAGCTGGATATTCCATACACCAAAAGTGATTTGGCGATCAACAACCAACTGATTTGCGAATCAAATCACCACCACCAGAGGAGCGCACGCGCCACATGCCAAGCAACACGGGTAAAAAACAGCCCACTACCTATTGCTGTTACGGCAACCGCGAGCGCAGCCGCTGCCCAAGCGCAAGCATCGAGACGAGTGCGCGGCTTCACTTTCGCGAGTAGCTTTTTGACTTCGACTTGCGCGAATGGAAAGCCCACTTCAACCACGAGGTCCCATACATCACGCGCCAAACTACCGCCTATACGGCCCACTAAACTATCTCCAACTGCAGCTCCACCGCCTGCTGCAGATCCCGCGCCTTTCTTACCTGAAAGGTGCTCCGCGCGAGGCTTGGGTTGAGAGTTTTTCTTACTAGCCAGTGACGCAGTACCGTTGCTGCTGCCACCGCTCCCCTTTCGTCCACTCGAATGTCTCAGATTAGAGCTAAAAAGATTGCCTGCTAGGACAAACTGCACAGTCGCTTTGAACCAAGTGGCTGCCACGTTAGGCCATCGCAAAAGCAAGGTGCCGAGGACAGTGCCAGCCCATGCACCTACGGCACCAGGCAAAGAATAGTGAGCGTCGCTTCCGCTGCTGCTTTCCTTAAATTCTGGGTGAAATTCTTGTTGAGATGCGTTAAGCGCCGCAGCAGTGGCAGCAGCCCATCTTTCTGCTGCGCTCACTGCTCGTTCCGCAGCCTCAGTGACTAAGGCCTCATCACGTGCTTCTTTCTCCACGAGCGCCTTCAGCGTCGCTTCCGCAGCTGCCCACCGCCGACGAGACGGCCTGGAGCGGCTGTTCCTGTCGTTGCTGCACTTGTTGCTGCTGCTATTGTTGTTGCTCCCAATAACAACAGGCATACCACTGATACCCAAATTAACAGACGAGATCGGGACTCGAGACGATGACGATGATTCAGCTTTCGAGGCCACTTCAGCATCGCTGAAGGGCCAGCAGTCTTCACCTTCATCTGAGGCGTCTTCATCGTCATTGTCTTTGTTCGCGCTGCTGCAACCATCAACTCCACCTTCATTACTGTGCCCGTTCCCCACGCTATCCCCACTAACACTATTCACGGGAGTTAATTGATCCAAAGCATCGCGCAAGGACGCCGCACACGCAAGCACACTGCTGGCGGTTGCAAAAGGAGCCCCACAAGTAAGACGTGTAGGGCGGCCAACGACTTCCGGCAGCGGTTTTGGTTGAGACTTTGATGATGAATTATGCGCAGTAGCAGCAGCGCAAGCAGTATGCGCAGCCGATGTCGCTACAACAGCTGCTCCGGCGGCTATCACTACACGCAAAGCATGAAAACAAAACGAAGCGAAGGTCCAAAAAGAAGTGCTTCCTTCTTCAGTAAAAATAGCAGCACTCCAACGAAACACGGCAAAGACAGTAAAAACAGTACCCGCTGCCATGATTCCTGCGATCCAAGGCGGCGGTAGTGCTGGTAGTGGCAAGGAGTCATTGTAGATGTGCGTTGGCGGTGGCGATAGCGCATTAGACGGAGCACCTCCTTCTGGGAAACACAAGACAGCGGAGCTCGAGATGCTACTGCTTTTCAACTCTTGCCTTGATGACGTCATAGGAGCTCGCTCATTGGTAGCTGCCACGGTACGAGCCGCCCGATCAGCTGTGGCACGAGCTGTGTATTCCAGCGTCTTGAGCAGAGCAGTTCTAGAGGTATGCCCGCCGTAAGCTACCAATAAACGAGTGATTGATCTCGGCAAAGGCGATAAAGACGAAGTCCTCAAGTTGTTGTCGCTATTCTTACTGCTGCTGTCATGCGCACTCGACGATGCTGTTCCAGAGGGATTAGACAACGATGAGGGAGAAGGAGGAGGTGGAGGAGGCAGTACGAGGCAGCCAGAGGAGCCAAGCAAGAGTGCTCCACCACCAGGAATCTCCACGGCGCTCAAACACTTTCCTGGCAGAGTAGATTTTTCGGCCATGTTCCCACTGGTGCTCCCACTTCGACCGTTGTGGTTACCATTGCCGTCGCTGCTACTAATACTTGAGCCGTTGTTGTGACTGACGCTGCCAAGCTTCAAGCCAGCATACCCAATGGACGAGGTCTCAAAATGCCACGCATCAAGCGCAGCCATCAGGTTCGGATCTTGCGTTAAAGCTGTCGCCCAAGTTGTCATCTCATGTGAGCTCGTCGACACTGGTGGCGTTGATGATGAAAGCTGCCGTTTCGTTGATGAAATTGCAACGGGTGAAATGGTAGCAATGTGATCCGCTGTTTTATTTTCACGATTATTGCTTGTACCGTTTGCGTTAACACGTGCCACCACACGAGCCACTGTGAAGGAAGGCCGCCACCTCAGGAGCGGCGCCAGTGCCGTCACCCCATCACCACCACCAAACACGGGCAATCCTCCATTGCTTTGATTGACCTGCGCAGCCTCCGCACCACTAGACGACCTCAGTGTGCGTTTTGATGCTGCATCGAGGAGAGGCCACAAAGCAGGGCCGCCTCGGCATGCAATCGCAGCAATTGCTGCCCCTGTAGTTGCTGCTGACACCACTGTTGCCCCTGCTGGCACTGGTACATCGGCACTACTCCTATTAGAAGCATCTCCGCGTGACACGAAGCCCGACTCGCTCAAGGGTAATGCAGTTGATGCCCCCACAACTGCACCATCCAAGGCACTCTCTACTTGCCACTGTCCTGACCACAAACTTCTATTGTTGCTGTTGCTGCTGATTCCAGCCTGTAACGATCCAGCACCACTTGTAGCCTGTCCCATTTTTGGAGCGCTAGTAGTAGTGGCAAGTGCTACGGTTGCCGAGCCCATTCCTAGACCACTGCACATGTTGCTGCTCCAGCCGGGACCTAAGGGACCCCCGAATGAGGGTAATGCTCCTCTATCGGCCGTGGTCGACCGATGACTCGCACTAGCGTTGGTCGCAGTAGCAGTGGTCAAAGGTGCAGCAGAAAACGCCAAAGCTGGTAAATCATCACTTGCACGAAAGCGGGCATGTTCGCGGGCCCAGCTTGCCAGTTGACAGCTGCTGCTGCCACTGTTCACAGATGAGGCAAGCTGGTAGTGCAACACTACTGCTTCAAGCTCAACGGATGATTTACCTTGCTCCTCGCTAGAATCACCCAGTCCAGGACCATGACTCAGTGTGCTGCTCCGGCTGCCGTTGCTGCTCCGAGTGCTCGTCATTGGTGGAGATTTTGCGGGCATATGACTGGCACTTGCCGAAGGCAAATTACTGCTATTTGGCCATGGCAGTGGCAATGGCATGGACGCTCCACATACGCGTGCTGGCCGGCAATTTATTGTTGCTGCAGCTGAGCTGTCCCACGTAAGCCATGCTCTATCGTGTGCCTCCTCAAGCGTTTTTGGCTTTGTGGTGGCTGGCAAACGTGCCGTTTTGTCATTAAATTTCGTCGATGAGTTGGCGCCTCCAATACCGTCCTCAGCAGTATCATCACTATTTCTAGAAGCAGCCATTGAAGGATCCTCAGCAGCAGCGCAGCTCTGGTCAGCCGATTGACACATCTTCGAGCCAGCAGCAGCCGATTCGAGGCGCCCGAGTATCCTCCGGCGGCGTAAGGCAGTAGGGTCGAGGCTTGAGACACTGCGTGATGAGGCGCACACCACATAGCACAGGGAAGTGGCATCGAAATACAAGCACAGAGAGCCGAGCAACGCACGCGGAGGTAAACCCGCCAAAAACACGCCGCCGCTGCTGCTAGTGCCAGACTTACTAGTAGCACTAGATGTAGATATGTTCTTGTTGCCATTGCTGCTATTGAGTGTGCTGTGACGTTCAGCAGGAGGAAGACCAAGCATGAGGCTCGAAAGCGTTTCTGCTACCCAAGGGCCGCGCAAGGCAAGGGCCATCAACAATTCCCCACCCGGTGACGTTAAATAAGACCGCCCACCGCTGCCACTGCCGTTTAAGCAACCGCTACTGCGTTCCTCACCTTCTTTCCAGTCATCATCGCAATAATCATCTCCGACTGCGCGATAATCGCCGCCAATTTGAGCACTCGACGCTCCTCTGCTGTTGGAACCCGAACGTTCAAAAGCAGACACAAAGGCTGTAGTGAAACTACCGATAGCCTCCTGAAGTCCAGAGCCAGTCTCATGCACCCTCTTAGTGGTTCCACTGCAGCCATTTTTTCTGTCATTTCCAGCTCTCTCACTGTTCTCATTGCGGTTAAACTCATCGTCTTGTGCTCCTACCCCGCTGGGTGCACTGCTGCGGTATTCTAGCAAGCCCTGGGCCTGCAAGGAAGAGTGCGCCTCCAGAAGAGCGGTTGGCACCACTGCAACCCCGCGCCCTAGAGACAGCCGAACACCTGCGGGAGGTGTTGTTCCTCCGCCGCTTCCAGGGCTACTGTGAGATGAGTTCCTTTTGATGTGCAGCTTTCCGCCTGCAACTCCCGAAGCTGAAGACGAAGACGAAAAAGACGACGAAACATGCGATGCAGTAGAGGAAGCAGAGTGAGCTGACGAACCAGACCACAGACCGAGCGCATGAGCATCATGTAGAGCCACAAGCAATGCTTCGTCACTGACACCGCGCCCACGCCACGACTTCAACTTCAAGCCTGATCGCGAGGTTCCACTCAAGCTGGTTTTCACACTGCTAGCGCCGCCGTTCGCACTGCTAGCTCCTGCAGAAGCTGAGCTGAGAGGCGGCGCCCCATCGCCCACATCTTCACTGAGCGCACCCACAAGAACGAGCACCTGTACCCACAAGTAACAAGACAGGAGATTTAGAGTTGCGACAACGGAAATACAGTGTGAGAGTTTACGAAGCTTAAGCTTAAACAATTGGAGCCACCGCATAAATGCATTGCACGTCGAAAATAATGCCAACTAACCGTTCGCTCAGCGCCTGATAACATTGCTGCTGCTGTAGCTAGAGGGCCCAGCGAACGCGGCAGCTGTGTTGTTGATGATGTCGGGTCTGGTCTACTGGTCGGACTGGAGAGCGCTGTCTTGTGATGAGAAGGTTGCGTGGCAGCGCTCGAGTCAACAGATGCATCACTCTTGTGACTTTTCGGAGCAACTCTAGTAGGAAGGTCTAGTTGAGTAACACCGTTCTTAGCACGCAACTTCGAGCCATCTTGCACTGAAGCTGCATCAGTTGAAGTCTCGGCAGTCGTTGGCATCTGGCTGCGCGATAACCTGTGGGCAAAATCACCAAGCATAAAAGCATCGAGAAATTTGGAAAATGAATAGCTAGAATTTAAAAGTTTAAGAAGGCAACATTTACAAGTAAAGCTCACCTCAGTGCATCTTGCGTAGCTTGCTTTATCTTAAGTTTGAGCGCTTCGCGACGACGAGCAGCCTCGTCCATGGTAAATCAAGTCGACAGCTTGGCTCCAAACAAAAGAAAAGTCGTGGAGAGCACTAGCTAGTGGTTGTCTTCAAACTAGTATATCAATTGCACATTTGAACTGAATAGAGCGCCAGGCTCAGTCTTGCCAGAGGGTATAGGAGCTGTTGCTATAGAAGCTACCAAAAGACTGTGAGTATGCCGCGCCGTGTAACACGCACGCATTTGTTGCTTCGTGACGAGACAACGAGACGGAGTGCCGAGTAGATGACAAGCAGCTGCCCTAATATAATTTCCAGACAAACGAAGAGCTGTTATGTTATGAAAGGGAAAGGTTTTGGAAAGGGTTCAACGAACAAAGAAATAAGGAAGTTATACCCAAGAGCAAAGAGCTCCTTGTCCAGGGTGCACTGTAAGGCATATATATAGGTGGGTAAAAGCGCAAGGTAAGCTGCAGCCATGTCGAACAAATTGAACTTCAATTGCAAAAGGATATGAAATAGCAAATAGTTGGGCACTATTTTTAAAATAATAAATTACATCGAAATGGAGCTCAACTGCTTAACTGCCTTTCACTTTTATCTCTCAGGATTTCCTTTCCCTTGTTTGCAGCAATTTCTGCGACGTGGTTGAAACGAACGCATATCGAATGCGGGTAAGCTGCGAGGGCTAAGTCGCATAAGCATCTGTTTGCTCAGTCGACTTCTACGCCTTTGCCCATCGCTTGCGCCATGGCATCTGCATACGCTCCTTTGCTCTTGCCATCATTAGGCCCTTGGAACCTTGCAATTCTAGCTTGACGTGCTGCTTCTCGCTGCTCTTCGGTCATTTCTCCAGCAGCACTGCTCCCTCCACCGCCGCCAAGCACGTTGCCCCCTCCGGTCTTGTAGCTGTCTGAAAGAAAAACTAGGCTTGCGCCGAGGGCGCCGACGCATATTAAGACTTTAAACCCCAAGGCTATGGCGCCACCATACTTGCTGTTAGTTGGCATGTCGTAGCCGTAAGTTTCCCGGAAGACTTCAGCATCGGTCTTGGCGTAGTTTGGCTGTGACACATCGGTGGAGGAGCCGAAACAAGCACGAAACAGATATGATTGTTGAAGAAGTAAGTTTAGAGCAAATTCATAAATGACATCATTGCTGCAGTGGGAAAATATTGTTCAAAGTAAACATAGCAGCAAGGACTAGGTACCATTTAAGCGAAGTGATTAGGATCAGTGTTAGGTTTTCAGGTACCTCCCCAAGGGCTGTAGCAGAGACGTACTTTATTCTTGTCGAGACCGTGTTCAGCCCAATACTTGGCTGACCTAGGCGCAGAGGCATGCTCTCCACTATTGTCGCCTGAGGTCCATTTCACTCCTGAGCCACTGCTGGCTGAAGCTTTCTTCGGTTTGTTGAATGCTACTTGTGGAAGAGCTTGCTGCTCGCTCCTAGTCTCGGGCGACTCCTCAGCGGTGCTAAGAGACAAATTCAAAACCAAGAAGAAAGCTAGGAACGCCAACCGTCTGCGCTGCCATAACATTGTGTGCTAATCTATGTAAATCAAGAAAAATGTCAAAGGCTAGAGCTTTGTAGAAGCCTCCTCTAAAGTTTGCCGGCTAAGGGCTAAATAAACAAGGACGAAGGACGAACGAAGGAGTGATGAGTCGAGTCGAGCAAAAAATCACCCTAGCTAGGGTTCGTAAAAATAAGTAACAGTTTTGACCCAAATAAGTAAATAATTAAGTAAATACGACAAATACGGTGATATATACCGTATATTAGGGCGAGAAAGTAACAATTTTAGAATTCCGGTTTTAGAAAGTCCAGTTTTCCGGAAAAAGTGGAAAAATCTATTACTTATTTACTTATAAAATTACTTATTTGGCCACAAAAATTTGCATATATAAGTAATACTTATTTTTATCAACCCTAAATCACCCACGACACACTTGCGCGTACAGGGGATGAAGTGGTTATTGATTAGAGCAGAGGGGGCTTTTCAACGTATTGTGTTTTTTATTTTTCTGGCACTTGGCACATGTCCAAGCCCAGGCCCAGGCCAAGGCCCTGGGGGGGGGGCTTTTATATGCAGAGGGCTCAATATCAGGAGGCGGAGTTCGGGGTTATCAACGATGTATTGGAAGTTAAGAATTCGAAAGAAATTTTCCTGTGGCTGGTTAAGGTTGAGGTTAAGTCAAATTTCTTATACTTATACCGAGATGAGTATTCAAAAGCGGCAAATCGGCCATTAAAATATTTGTGCTGTGAGCCAGCTGCTTCAAGGTTGGGTCAAAATACAGGGACATCCGGTTCTAGTCCACTCATTTTGGCGCATCATTTTGGCTCTTGGAGATGGACACGCACAGGTGGCATGTCAAGCAGCTCGCCATCCTCCTCGTCTTCAACAAGCGCTTCCAAGTCCACGAACTGCTTTCCCTCAAACGAAGGCAGCTGCAGTGCACTAGTGCGTGCGGTGGCCATTTTCTCGCCCCGTCCACTGTAGTCGTCGTCGCTACCTCCAGTGCCTTGACGCGGGTCCTCTTCTAAAATCTCTATGATGGGCTTGCGGAGGCGACTGGGAAGGTCAAAGGGAGGGTAGTCAGTGAAGAGGAGCCTTCCACCGAAGCTTAAAGATCGCAGCACAGCCCCAGGCCCCGCTGCGCGCTCGACCCTTGCGACTACGTCACTCAACGGTAAAGCACCGTTGCGGCCATCTATCTGGAGTCGATCCCAGGTCGTAAAAGTGGCCGGGTATGTTTCCTTGCCTGCTTCGCCGTTTTCCTCGCTTCCCTCTTCGTCTTCTTCATCTTCGCCTTCTTCACTCAAGCCATTGTTGCCGTAGGGGTACACTGCCGCAGCTACGGGCTCCGAAAACGCAAATACGGGCAAGGCCAAGCTGAGAAAGGCGTTCCGATGCACTTTCAACGGTGCAACTGGCTCTTTTTGAGCATCAATGCTTTGCCCTTTCGAAGACGCCCTCTTCTGGTGTTGCCGCAACGCTGCCATTTTCACGAGTTCAAGCGCCGAGAGGCCGGCCACGACCGAAGTAGTGGTCGCGATGGCGGGCACGATGCGACCAGCGGTGAGCTTGGTGGCCAACGCATCTGCAGGTGGGATGCGGTAACAGTTTGCTCGGAGGTTGCTCGCAGCGGCCACAAACGCCAAATGGCCATTGGTGTCGTCGTCTTTCTCAAACTCCAACGGCTGCAAAGGCCCTGTGAACCTACTTCGGGCAACTGACGCAGACGCTGCTTGCCGCCACCTTGCATGCTTCACGAGCAGGGCTGCTGCCGACAGCAATGCCTTTTCTTTTTCTGTGCTTACTACATCGTTGCCACTCCCTTCAAGGCTAGCTTCAGCTTCCTTCGCTGTTGCCTTGCTAGCATCGCGCTTATTCGAAGCTTGTTGAGCAGCAGCAGTGCGTTTTGCCACACGAGCAATTGCGTCTGCGGCTGCTTCTGGAGTCAAGCCTGCGATTGCGGCTGCTCGCTGTGCTGCCAGTGACACCTTGCTTTCAGGTGACACATCTTCTTGAGTTCCTAGAAAGTTGTCCACACGCAGTCTGGCTGCGGCTACCACCAGAGCTGCTTGTCCGCCTTCCGGGTTTGTGTCCAGCACCGGAGCAGCCGGCAGGCGACGAGTGCCTTGCCAGAACGGTAAACCCGTTTCGGTGTCGATGGTGCCTGCTGGGTGCTGGGCTAGCACTGCCTTTACTTCCCCGACGACTTTCTCGCTCACCAACTCAAAGGCGGCCCATTCAAGACACCTAGCCGCTAAAAGAGCACCTCCTTCTTCGCTTCCTTCCTTTGCATTCGTGGTAACTGTCTCAATCGTGACAGTCGTGGGAGGAGACGAAGAAGAAGTTGATGAAACAGCTTCTTCTAAGCACTTCACAGCGCGGCCAGCACGCTGCAGCATCACAAGGGCATCCTCTTCGCTACCGTCGTTGGTCTCTAGTGCCGCTGCCACTACAGCCCGCGCTGCCAGCTGATTTTGCGCTTTCTGAATGCCACGGGAACTGTGCTTCTTTGACGCTGCACGAGACTCCTTTTTCTTCTTCTTTTTCTTTCCAGGAGAAGCACTGCCTTCGTCTCCGCCTGGAGCTTCTTCTTGTGCAGCATCTGCTGCTGGCTTGGCGAGCGCGTCTGTGGCAACTTCTACCATCGCTTCGGCGCGAGCGGGCATGGCCGTAAAGCACTCTTCAAAGAGTTCGCGCGCCCACTGGATGGTGTGCTCGATCTTGTAAGGGAAGCTTTTCAGCGTGCACACTGGCACAGCAGGTTCGGGGGGGTCGGCGGAATCGCCGTAGGATTCGGTAACGTGCGGCAGCACCACCTATTATTATAGAAAATAGGGAGAGGAGAAACCAAAGAAGATTCGCGAAAAAGATAATGCCATATGCAGTGCAGAAGAGAGCGCCAAATGAAAACAATAGAAATTATACCGAGTGCAGTGAAGTAGAGAGCACTATCATGAGAACAATAGAAAAAAAGAGGTATCGAACCTGAACGTTGCCCTTTGCGCCCAAGGTGCCTGCATCGAGCAAAGGCAAACCATATTTCACACAGCGGCTGTCCACAAAAAGCCTTGCGTCTAGATTGTCCAAAGCGGTGAGAACGCCGTCTAAGGAAGACCAGAAGGAGTCGTCAAAGCCACCTGGCGATTCGGAGGCTTCGTTAACCTGAAGTGGCAATTAATTAAGGGAAAATAATTGTGAAATGTGAAGGAGATGGAACGACTCGAAAGAAGAAAAAGCGGCCATGTTTTCTTCTTCTTTTTGACCTCCAACCTATTTGCGCTTCATTCTCACCGCCGTTTGCCAGGTGCGCAAGACCACGTGTTCGTTCAACCGCCGGCAAGCTTCTGCTGCTGCAACGGCCTTGGCTTTGCCGACGTCACTGGACCGAAACAGAAACTGGCGGTTTAAGTTGCTGCGCTCAATCGTATCCATGTCCGTGATCGCCAACCAACCACTCGAGGTGGCCACTCCAAGCAGCGCCAAGTTCTTCAGGAGCTCGCAACCAATGGCGCCGGCCCCTACCATGAACCACCGCTGTTGCGCGAGGTCCTGGCACACTGCGGCGCCGAGTAAAGAGCGCGCGCCGTCGTAACGGTCGCCGCGAGGCGCAAACGAGGCAGCGTAGCTACTACTGCTTAAGTCTGAGTCTTGTTCGGTTTCGTTGTCGTCTTCGCTTTCATTGCCCTCGGCACTTTCGTCCGCACTGCTGTCGTCTTCATCATCGTCGTCTCCATCGTCATCTTCTTCGTCACTTTCATCATCTTCGGATTCATTACCATCACCGCTTCCCGCGTCTTCCTCGCTCACATCAACATTCTCGCTCAGAGAATCACCACTCTTGCCACTCGTGGATTCTGAGGCTGGCACTACATCTGAATCATCATCATCGGGAAGAGGCGGCAGTGCCTCTACAGCGTCAAAGTACAAGAATTGCTCGACCGGGTTGAAGACGCGAGACACAGCTTTCAGCACCTCTTGTGCCGCGACACCCCCTACAAACGACGCTACGGGTGCTAAGCACACCGCTGCACTGCCAGTGCCACTACCAGTCCCCGCAACAACGCAATGAGCAAAGGCGCGCGCCGTGGCTAAGTCGACTTCCACGCCACTTCCCAATGCCCCACCGCCAGGCTTCTCTGATTCCTCAGCGAAAGCTGCCTTTACGTTGTCGAGAAACTCCGCACGGGCTGCTGCTTGTTCAGTCGCTACCTTTGCTGTAGTGCCACCAGCAAACTTACTGCTACCAGTTCCGTCGTGCTTCGCATTCTCAAGAAATCGAGGCAGGGCAAAATGCCAGCAAGCGTGGATAGTCGCCACTCGGTTGCGGTCGGCAGATTTGGCAAAGTCGCAAGGCACCATGGGACAGGGCTCCACTTTAACAGGCTCAAGTTTGGTTGTTCCAGCTGCCTTGGCGGCTGCTTCAACCGCTGCTGCTTGGATCGCTTCTGGGCTGCCTTTCTTGGGGCGGCGGGGGCGGACTGGAGCCACGGCCGGTCGCTTCAAAAGAGCACGCAACGGCTGAAAGGGCACTTTCCAAGCCTCGTCGCTCTTGGGCCTCACCACTGACCCAGACGCCAACTTCCCACTCCACGCAGCCGCTCCAGCAGCAACAGTAGCTCCTGCAGGCGTACTTTGCCCAGGGATATTGTCCAACCGTACGACAGCCACGGCAGGACCTTTGAGGCGTGTCACAGTGCCCGTGAGTTCGCTTGGAAAGCCCTCTCTGCTGCCGCGGTCGCTACCAGAATGCGGCACTGCTGGCGCCGTCTCGTCACCCGATGGTGCTTGTGGTGGTGCTGGTGCCCATGTCAGGTCAGCTAAATGCACGCGCTGACCAGCGCTCAAGCAGTGCCGTTCACCTTCCACTACTTCAACTTCGACGCATTCTTCGTGTTCTTGCACAGCACCAGTACTACTAGTGGTAGCCGCAGATGCTCCAGTGATCTTTCTCGGTTGATACAAAGCACGCACGTCATCCAATGGCTTCGGCTCCGGCGGTGTCCCTGTAGGGTCCCTTACGATAAAAATATCCCCGAAATCGCAAAACACATTCCCGAAGACGCCACGCGCATTGCACGCTATAAACGCACACGGTGCCGCTCCTCCTGCACCCTCATCGCTAGTTGTTGGGTTCTTCTTGGTGCTGCGTTTGCCATCAGTAGACGCTACAGAAGCAGTCTTACCTCGAGCGGCATCATTCATGGAAAGCTGCACATCTTCGGGCTGATCCACTGCCACCACCACTGCCCACTCACCAGACGCTACCATCGCTGTCGCCGCTACTGCTGTTATATCGCCACCTAGGGCCGCTACAGTCGCATCGGCATCTACAGGCGGTACTACAATAGTTATTTTCACATGTGGGTTGAGGCTAGCCACGTGCCTAGCAGCCGCTTCGGCTCGGCTGGTGCCTGCTGCGACGTCTGCAGGGGTTGCGTAAAAGTGGGAAGCCAAGTCGTGCCACTGCACTGGCGCTGGATCACACAAGCAAAGCTCTGCCACGCCTGCCAGCGCCACGTTTTTCGCTAGCTCAACACCAGGGCCTGTACAGCCGACCACAAGAACTTTCGCTTTTTGGAGCGCGCGTTGAGCATCACGGCCGAGCACGTAGAGTTGCCGGCTGTAAAGACCCTCGTCGATTGCGTCTTCCACATGTTCAGCCGAACCCTCGCTTTCAGCCACTGACGGAGTGCCCGTTGAATCCACAGAAGATCTAGATCGCATTCTATCATCTACCTCGTTCGAAGCAACGCTACCGTCAGAGAGGAATTGGCTCAGGGCAGAGTTTTGGCGGATGACTCGTCCTGATGAAGGTGGTATCGAGGTCGAACTCATTGGAGTCAAAGATGCCTTAGTTATCGAGCAAATTGCCAAAAAGCTAGCTGCTAATTTGTAGGTAACCAGCATCTTGTTCAAGGAGTATATCACCTTTTTACTAGATAATAATGTCAAGGTCAAGGGTTCAGTCAGCGTTCTGAACGAATGCCATTTTTCTTCAACCAAACCATCAACAAAATCATTCAGAAATCAGAAATACTAATCGCCCCTGTAGAATGAAATGTCGTCGTGTCGTCGCGCATTGCATCGCGTCCGGACGGACGTCCGTACAGTAGAGTGGAGAATGAAGTAGTAGGCCGGCCCGGACCCAGAAGAGGAAAAGCATAGGTCAATTGGATAGAGTGCAAAGGACGCCCACTGCAGCGGCGCGCGCGCCGCAGCGCCACGATCAACGTAGTTGATTTCAATGACGTGACAACGTGTCAGAACATGGTTGATGTCAGTGACGTGACAACGTGTCAGAACATGGTTGATGTCAGTGACGTGGCAACGTGTCAGAACATACGTAAGGTGTCAGAACATATGTACCCAGATAAGAATGTGATGTGACGGACGGACAGACG
>Ga0307930_1000602_pt1 | contig 28787 bp, 31 predicted proteins | sample OrgLakmetageno46_FD_203161 | JGI IMG/M metagenome (GOLD analysis project Ga0307930, IMG submission 203161) | Saline water microbial communities from Organic Lake, Antarctica - #46 | ecosystem: Environmental > Aquatic > Non-marine Saline and Alkaline > Saline | place: Antarctica: Organic Lake...
TGTGTAGAGGGCAGGAAGCATAATACTTCCACCCCCTTCTAAAGTGGAAACTGTTCATGAAATAATTTTGAAACCGGACTTAAGTCGTTTCTGCGTCTGTTTCTGCATTGAAGAGAGCGCGCCGATCTCAGCATTGCCTGTCCTCTGTACTGCTTCTGGAGCGGAGAAGCTACTCCTGGTGCGTTTAGGTACACCCCACTATAAGACGACCATTTCATGTTTAATGGTCTATGTCAAATGGGTGTTGGAAGCTTCATTTCTTCCCCGAGATGGGGAAGTGGCTACCAGTAAAGGTACCAGACGCCCCCACAATTGAACCCAAACCCTTGCATGGTAAGGCGAGGGTCGTCGAACGGCGACCAGGGCCACGGTCGAATCTGGTGCATTAGAGTGGCGTTGTGCACGTACAAAGTGCCGACCTTGTACGGTTCATGGGTCCATTTCCCACACGAGCGTAGCGCGTTATCCACCTGTGGACAGGGCGAATGCAGAATTAAATGCAATGAAGAAGATATTTCACTGAGAGAAGGATTATATTAGAGATGTTCACAAGATGCTTCGTGTGCAATGTAATAAATGCTTCCCTCCTGAAAAAATCACACGTGAGTAGTCCTCTCAGCGAACACGGGCAAATTCTAAGAGAAGTGGGCAGCCCTTGAAAGGTCTTCCTATTTCTTAGACAAACAGAAACCGGTGAAGTAGTGTGAACGATTCTCGACCGATCTCACCTGCGATCCTTCCCGAGCACTCGGGTCTATTGGTCCCAACATCTTCGCTAGTGCTTTAGACCATTTGGGATGGCGATCCAACACGGATAACGAGGGGCTATTCTCGTTATCGTCGTGCTCGTCCTCGGTACTACTGCTGCTACTACTGCTAATGCGGCTACTACCGTGGCTGTTGCCACCCCTGCGACCTTTCGACTCATCGCAGTGCTCTGGTTTCGTGCCTCGAAAGTCCAAATAGTTGAGGCCACCGCCAGTGCGAGGCAACTTCAGCGGTAACGTGTACGAAATGCGGCTTTCCACGTCGCACAATCTCTCAATGGGCTCCATTCTTTCACCGCCAGCTCTAGAGTCCCTATGGGCCTCCTCATTATTCGAATGGTGGCTTGAAGTGTTTGGCTGTTGAGGCTCCTCCTCCTGAGAGCGCGCTTTCGTTGCACCTTCGAGGATGGCACGGCGAATGGCGCCTCCCGTGCTCTTGTCCGTGTCCTTTAAAAAAGTAGTGAAGGTTTCGTCTGAATGCACGTGAAACACGGGCAAAGACCACGCCTGTAAATTCAGCAAGCACCCAAACAATTACACATATGCACAATCGCGCAAGAAGAGTAAAATCAAAGATCAGTTGTCAGGCTACGACTCCTTATGAATAGCTGCTTTTGCTTCAGACGGAGATAAAATGCACCTTTCTGAAGGAGTGAAGCTCTTCGAAATAGATGTAGTCGCATCTGTTGATTGGTGTACTACTCAGAGTAAACCAAAGAACATGCGCTCCTCAAAGCGAAACAAGACACCTACCAGATTCGGCATGAAGAGATGAAAGCCGGGTGGTGCAGACACGTTTCCCGGCAACAACTCGACTGGCGCGCCTCCTAAATGCGCCGACAGCGCGGCCTGCTCAAGTAGCACATGCATGATATGCGTATTCGCGTATTCACAGGTGCGCAATAGAAGACACGTTCAAATAGAAGACTACCATATGAGAAGAAACGGGCACACATCCAATGAAGCTCACGCAGAATAATGCTTATGGCCAATTTCTACTACAGGCTAAATGGCAGCAATTGACAGGGGGCAGGATATATTTTGAGCTCCAATTGCCTTTATCGTTGGCCATGACAGGGACAGCCATCGATGGAGAGTTGGTGTTCCTCTGGTGTGAGTGTAACGCGATGTACCTTCAGCCGCGAGTAAAGCCAACCGAAATCGTTCAAAAGCTGCTCGCGATGAAGTTTCACGGCATCGCGGTAAGGCTGGCACTCTGTGCGCTGAAAAGATTGTCAACATGAAGGCAAAAAAGGAATCAAAGTCGTTGGCAAGAGCTGCAACATTATCTATCTCACTTTGTAATTCATACGGTCCTAAAATTGAGCCAACCTATTGTACTTTTATTGTATCCAATATACCTGGCCATTTTGCCCGCACCCAGATTGGTTTGCGTTGCTGTTGTCGAAGCGGCGGTACGCTTGATCATTTTGGTGGTAGCCCCAGTATGGGCCATACGTGAGCATCGGCAGTGGACCGGCCTGTTTCCGCCCCAGTCACGCCACCGGAACCCACAAAGTGCACGCACAGGCAACATGCACAGAGCTTATGAAATGCGCGCGGAAAGATGGCTTCATGAACTCACACGCATTCGACCGCTTCGCATAACACACATCAGAGTATGCAACAAGACTTCGGGTCTTCGTTTTGTATTCCAGAATCTAAAAGAGTAACAGGAAAGCGTGCATTAACCCACCTGTGTGTCCGTGTGCACGAAATGCTCTCGTCGCTCCTTCAGTATCAACTCAGCTACGGCTGAGGATTCTGTAGCTGAAAGTAAATTCGGCACGTTGCGCGGTTGCGTCCACGCTAGCACATTTGCTTCGCCTAGAAGCCTGTTAGCGTCTCTCCAGACGCCGTAGCCCTGCACTCGGTGATGCGGTTTCAGCAATCCGGGCAGCTGCAAACCGCGCAAGTGTGCTTCCGCCAAGGTCCAAGCCAAGGCTTCGCTTGGCAAAGCTACCGCTTCTGAAATTCCACCCGCCAGTGCAACCGCCACTGCCGCGGCAATCACAGCAGCAAAGAAGCTAACATGAGTCTGCGTAACGCTGTGCATGCCAGTTACACGGCGCGTGGCAGCCCCAAACATCCAAAGGGCCAAATACAGTGAGCTAACCGCTAGCGCTAGGATGACGACCTCCGCAAGGAGAACTGCTAGGCCAAATTGGGCACCGAAGGTACCGATTAAGGGGGCGCTCACAAACCAGAGACCGCCACAACAGCGATAAACCATTGACCATGCCGTGAGTGCTGCAACAGCAATGCAAGCGCAGAGTCGGAAAATCTTCATCCGCAACAAATGTATGTAAGTACTTAGACTACTACAGGTAGCTAAGTAGCTAGTCGACTTGATTATTTCTGCGACCTGCATGGGTTAAATCTTTTATATTGTGATGATATCAACGCTAGATCAGGAAACTCTACTTCCCCATTGAAATGTGGTATTGAAGCATTGCTAATCTACTACAATTCTATCCACTTGATAGTGCCCAGAAGCAGAAGGTGGTTTCAAGCCAAGAGCTGTTGCCACTAGCCACGCCAATTCTCCAGTTTACACTTTGCACGCCAAACACGGACGTACAGTACTACACACTGTACCATATATATACAGTGGGTAGCCGTCGTGCAGTCGTCGTCAGCAGAGTCACGAAAAGTGATGGCTGCGAGAGGCGAGAGCTAAAAGTACATACACTTTGCCGCACTTGGGTCGTGATTCTACTACTAGAAAGATAAGATGATGAGATGACAGCTGTGTTTAATAATGGTAGCTGCGTCACGGTGAACAAAATTTAGCTAGAACCGTAGAGTGTCGTTCTCGAGTGAATTGTTTATTTCTAAGATCGCTAGTACGCGTGAAGCTTTCAGAGGTGAGACTCGCTCCACTCTTTGCCAAAGGAGGCCCATGCCAGACAAAAAGAATCACGCTTCCAATGGCAAGGTCTGTAGCAACTGCCTCGTAGCCGAAGAGGATTTAAGTGCTACCAAGCTTTCGGCCTGCGCACGGTGCGGTCTCGTAGTGTACTGCAGCAGGGACTGCCAGCGGGCTCACTGGAAGGCGAACCACAAGCAGCATTGCATTGCGAAAGCTGATCGAGCACCTCCGCTCTCAAATCTATTGAATGCCCAAAACGATGCTGCAAGTAGTGAGGCAACCAACACGGAGAAATGCGTCATTTGCCAGGAGTTGCTACTTGGAGCTTCAGCGTGCACGCTTTCATGCACCCATGTTTTTCACGCTGCATGTGTGGCAGAGTTGCGGAAGTTTGGGTTGAATCAAGTTTGTCCGTTGTGCCGCGTCCAGTTGCCACCAGGACCTGAAAAAGTCTATGAAGAGGCCGTTCGAAATTTGATGTTGATTGATCGGATGATTAAGCAAGGTTATGTGTCTTATCCTGCTCTTCCATCCGCAGTGCAGCTTCGATTGGATACAGCGATGTCTGGATTGCGGACCGCGGCTGACGAAGGCTATGCAAGGGCACAATGCACTATGGGACTCGTGCGCCAGTCAGGCCGAGGTGAAAAGCAGAATCATGTTGAGGCGGTCCAGTGGTTCAAGAAAGCAGCTAAACAAGGAATATCAACTGCGCAGTATGAACTGGGGGTTGCCTATGATGACGGTTGTGGTGTCACACAAAGTGATGTGGATGCGTTGCACTGGTACAAGAAAGCCGCGGAACAAGGCGTGGACAAAGCACAGTACTTTTTGGGGAGCATGTTTGAGGATGGCCGCGGTGTGGCACCATGTGACGTGGAAGCAGCGCGCTGGATTACGAAAGCAGCTGAACAAGGTTTCGCGATTGCGCAGTGCAAAATAGGGAGTTTCTTTGAGAATGGCCGCGGTGTGGCGCAGAGCGATGTGGAGGCAGCACGGTGGTACAAAAAGGCAGCCGGACAAGGGTTCGTGATAGCGCAGTACAATTTAGGTTTGTTGTTTAGAGATGGCCGCGGTGTGGCGAAGAGCGACAACGAAGCTGAAAAATGGTTCAAAAGAGCAGCTGAGCATGGATTTGCACTTGCGCAGTGTACTCTAGGGAGGATCTTTAAAACGGGCCAGGGCGTGACGCAAAGCTACGAGGAAGCAGCAAAGTGGTACAAAAAAGCCGCTGACCAAGGAAATGCTGAGGGTCAATGTTCACTTGCTTCCCTGTTCGATGCTGGCCATGGCGTGGCCCAAAGTGATGAAGAGGCGGCGCGGTGGTTTAGAAAGGCCGCGGACCAAGGGCATGCGTTTGCGCAGTATTATCTTGGTAGGAAGTATATGAGCGGCCATGGCGTAACGCAGAGCGACGAGTATGCAGTGCAGTGAATGACCAAAGCTTCTGAGCGAGGCAACGCTCATGCGCAGAATCAATTAGGAGCCCTATTAAGAGATGGGCGCGGCGTTGGTCAGAATCATGAAGAGGCTGCACGTTGGTTCAAAGCGGCTGCCGACCAGGGGCTTGCAAGTGCGCAAGTAAATATCGCGTGGATGTTCAAGCGGGGTCATGGCGTTGTGCAGAGCGACGTTGAAGCAACGCAATGGGTTCAGAAAGCTGCAGAGAAAGGCAACGCGCTTGCGCAAACGCTTCTTGGTGCCTTGCACGCAGACGGCAGCGGCGTTGACCAGAGCGACGTAGAGGCGGCTCGTTGGTACAAAGCGGCTGCTGCCCAAGGGCACGCGGAAGCACAAGTGAGACTAGAAGCATTGATTGAGAAAGGGCGTAGTGTGGCGCAGAGCAATGAGAAGACAAAACCGTGATTTGTCGGGACTTCCGTGCAGGACAAGGCGACTGCATTCGGCATGGCCACTTCGGCTGACTTTCTTCTAGGCACTGGGGACTTCTTACTTCTTAATCTAAAGGACTGCAGATAGGAAATTCCCATATATGGAACTGAGCATCAGATTGGATTGGATTGGATTATACCCCCCCCCCCCCAGCGCAAAGAAAGACAAGGGCAGAAATAGCTCAATCTTAGAGGTGAGAAGTAGCCGTATTATCGCTCGATTATAAATTGTGTCTTGTGTAATTGTGTCACTTTTGTGTTGCTCTTTTGAGTTTCGGTTCCGTGCGTATACGCGTAGTGTTTCAAATTTAAAACTTAAGTGGGGCTATAGACTTCAAACTAGAAAGGGCCGGATAATAGTTAGGAGCCTAGAAGCAGAAGCAACAGAAGAGGCCAAAATTATGGCCAATATCAATATAGATATAATCCATAACTTAAACGGCCCATTTTTTTTTTCGATGATGTATATACCATGTCTACAGGAAGGTGCGTTAAGCAGGAAGCACAGAGCATTTCAATGGCATTTGGCTTATATCTGTCGCCTGAACGTCTTCTCCGAGCTCTCGGTTTTCGCTCTTTGAACCTCGTGCGCCCTCTTCTACTAAGCGGCCCAAAAGCAGGGTATCTCATATTCCCTTGCAACACACCTCCTTGCGCCTGCCTACTTGCTTTCGTTCCTCTTCTCTGACTTCGCGCGCTAATTCAAACAACAAAAAAAGTGATATTCTTTTCTCCTCGTCGAGTAAAAACTAAATCGACGCGTTGAGCCGCTCGGCAATGGCCAGCTGAGATTTAGTGAAAGAAGCCAGGTAGGACACCATAAGCAGGTCCTGCAAGTTGTTGTTGAAAATGCGCTCGAAGTCGTCGGCGCGCAAGTGCGGCACGCTGGCCAGGGTGTCCGCGATGCGGCGGCCGGTGTCGTCGTCGGCTTTCGAGGCCGGAGCCCCGTTTGCCAGCACGCCGTCGACGAAGCCGGACACGGTCTCCACCTGTGATTCATAGACACGCACCAATGATCCACAACCAAAAGAGAGAAAGATGAGCGTTTTGGTTGCAGTGCTCACAAGGAGAAAAAACGGCATCAAAGAGAACGTCAACGATTAAGAGACGATGAAAAAATTGGGCGAAGACAAGAGGCACCGTAACCATTGTGAACTTTTTGACAATGCAGGGAAGTACGTGTGAAGTCGCAACGAGGTCAAACAATCGCACATCTAAACACCCACACGCGCGCGCGCTTACCATGCCCAAAAGTCGGGTCATGGACTCTTGCAACGCTTCCAGTTCGCTTTGCGCGGCCGGCACTGCTTCGGCGGACGCTACTCCCCCGTTGCCGCTTGCCGCAATGAGGGAGGGCCCATCGAGGGACTCCAACATGCGCTCCACGCACACTCGCTCCGGGTCCGACGCGCAAAGCTCAACCTGAGGATACCACATAGCGACGAGCGACAGAGAGCATAAGCGAGAAGAAAAAGCAGAGGGAGCACATGAGGGATATGGAGGGGGCATTTGCTCTGACGGCAAGGTATACGGCAGGGCCGTGCCATGAGAGTAAAATTGTGTTCACGTGCGAACGCACAGTTGCACACGCCTACCTTAATCTGGTGAAACACGTTAGCAAGCTCAATCCCCGCTACGGCAAGCGGCGCCGAGACAAACCCTTTCACGCCTACGTGGTCTCCCTGTACAGTAGGTAAAGACGAGTGTGCGCAGTCGGATGAGTTTGAAGTTTACGTAAGAGCTGGAAGCTCGATCCTACAGAGTAGAAGCACAGTTTTGTTTTTCTTCACGGGAGTTGCTGGCTTGGAGTCGTATCGCTTTGTTTCAAAAGATATGTTTGCTCTGTTCTGGCCTGGTTCGTCCAAAATGCATGCACCACATTCGTGCAAGCGCTTCACTTCACCTGCATGGCGGTGTCCACCACCAAGTGGACCGGGTCGTCGCACTCTTCCGAGTAGAAGTCGTGAATCAAGCTCGACGAGTCAACAATGCCCGCGCCGTCCATGGAAGTTGCGTACCATCCCACAATGCTTTCCTTCGGGTTCACTGGAGAAAGGGGGGGGGTGGCAAAAATAAAGAATGTTTAAGTTCGAAGAAGACGAAGAAGAAGGTGTAGAGTCGTTCACAAAATGCCATACGTCTGCGAAATCAGTTTAGTCTCAACAGCACCCACCCCCATTTTTTTAAAAAAGGCGCAATAATAGCACCCGGAAGCGATCTATCAATTCAAACGCTCAACTCCTAGTCTCGCAGCTGTTCAACTGACCTTGGTAGTGCAAGTCGGACATGGTTTGCTGAAACTTTTTGTCGAGAAACACTTCGTCGGCTTTGTCCGAGTGCTGCACTGCAAAGCAATTCGTCACTTCCACCGAGCCCGTCACCTAAAAGAAAACGTAAAGCACCAACATGAAAAAATGAGCAGTGCCGTTTAAAAAGTAAGGCGCTTCTTTTGCTTTTTTCCTATACGTTTGCACTCATGCAAAAAAAAATTACAACAGAATACTAGCCATCTCCACTGCCCATACTAAAACTGCTTGAGGTGCCTCTCTATGTAATCGATATGCAAGGCATTACAAAGATCGCAACAATGAAATCGGCTGGCACGTCATCACCTCATCTACAACTCCCAGCAGGGTTCCAATCACGCGTTTCTGGCCTTCATTTCGTCGCATGTAGTGGTCCAACACTGCGAACAGCACCGCTCTGTGAACGACCACACAGCACCCGGAGAGTGGCAACCGCAGCACGAAAGGCAAGGGAGTGAAGAAAATAGATGTCAACAGAAGCACGAATGTAAACATCTAAGACTAGTGAAGCTAACGCATATGAGAGCTCTTGAAGTGCGTAACAATGAAGTAAACGAAACCCTGGCATGTGAATGCGACTCGAAGGGCGAACTATAGGAGTTACTAAAGCACGCAATTGATAAGCCTATTCTTCATTTATCCTTAATCTACAGTAGCAGCCGTTCATTCATTTCAGCAGGCTCTTGAGGCTAGAAGCACGCCTCCCCAGCCTCCAAGGCACCCTTTCTATTTTCACGCTTTCCAAAAAAACTTACGGGTGCACTTTAACCAAGCGCGAGCCGCCCTCGGCCACAAATAGAGTGTCGCCACCACTCAAAGTACTGCTCATTCGTGTTTTCCTATTCAAATTTAGTTTGGTGGGGCGAAGTTGGGTGCTCTAGCTCTAGAGAAGCAGCGCGGAAATGGTTCAAAGGCCACTACCAACGCAACCAACCTCGCTAAAAAAGTGGAGCAATGAGAAGAATCCTTGATTTTATGGATGTTCAATATATAAGTATCGTAAAAATGATAAGAGAAATCTGATATTTTTCTGATCCCCCCCGAGGGGGGACTGGATTTAGTATTAACAGGAAGGGTGCCATCTAATAGGCGTTAGCAACGACTTTGGTGTCGTAACTGTTGCGAGCTCGGGGGTATTGAAGGTAGTCCCGGGGTGCGAACTCCGGGCGCCGGCGGTCTAGCACGGGGCGAGCTCCTACCTTTTCGAGCCTCCAGTCCTCGTCGACTGCTCCATGTGCCGTTGTGTGAAGTCTGCTATTTTTCTGGCTCCGCGAAAAAAAGCATGGAGGAGCGTGCCACTTTGGACCGCTACCATCACTTCCATGGCCACTCGGGCATGTGCGCCTGATTAGCTTCTTAGGTCTAGTTTGTGCTGCTTTGCTTTTCTTCTCTACCTGTTAGTCTTCTAATTCCGGCCCTTCGGGGCCTGTCTCAAAAATCCAAGCAAGTCCAACGAGCTTTCAGAGCATCCTCTGGGATGCTCAGGCTCCTTCTGCCAGCCAAGAATTAATACGGCGAAGCATACTGGCGAAGTTACTGAATAAATTGTGGGAACTTTGACAGCTGAAGGCATCTCCTACTCCTATCAGAGCGATAGGGGCTCGAAGGATTTAAGGCCAATTAGAGCTGAACGCTGAGTGCATTGTCACGCACTGGGCACTGGGACTTACTTTACCACCTTACTACCCATCACATTGCCCCTTCCTCCTCCCCCAAGGATAAACTAGATTTAGCAACCAACAGGCAGGGTTCTATCTAGTCGGCGTCTGCAGAGTCCTTCGGGCCAGGCTAGAAGCCAGGGTCGGTCGAGGTTCATACATCATACATCACACAATTATCGTAAGCGGTCTCTTCGTCGTAGCCGTTTCGAGCAAAGGGGGGGCTGGCTTTGGTCCCTTGAGGCGAACGGGGCTTGTACGAGACCCCGGCTATCGGGCATAGGGTTCGCCCACCCACGATGGGAGATAATAAGCCAGTGCAGTGTTTCCGGGTAAGAAGAGCAGGGGGTTGTGTGATGATTAGGGCGCTGGAATTCCTACCTCAAGAAAACGGCATCGGGAATTTCCAGGACCCGGGAATTCCCGTAGGTCCCCCTGGGTTCCCGGAATCCAGAGTACGGGGCTACAAGATGTTTCTGGTGTAACGTCACTTCATTCCCCCCCCTGTATGTGTGGTACCAAGAGTTACCAAATTTTTACCCTCGCTCCCAAACCGTAATTGCGATTGCATTAGGCAAAAGGACAGTCAGCCCAGTCAGACTTGTTCTGGAGGTTATAGTTTCTGTGGTATATACCACTATCCTCTTTACGATTTTGACTTGCGCGCAACGCACGCGCGTACACTTCTGCCCGCAGCATTGGCTCCTGTGTCATTTGGGTTTGTATTAGTTCGAGTTCGAGTTCGGTATATACCACAGTGTTTTTTTTTGTATTTTGGGAGAACTATATAGACTAGACCAGGCCAATTGAGCAGCATGTTCTTCCTTGTACTTCCTTCCTTTTCAAAGGCCCCGAATCACCTACTCCCATCATTCGTTTATCTATATCAGTACAAAAGACGTCGGTTTTGATCAAAAAGAAATACCAGTGTAGTCGAACTACCGAACGGAACTGCGAAGGGCCAGAATTAGAGGACTGACAAGTGAATCTTTTGACACAGGCCCCGAGGGGGGGGGGCTGAAATAGATTTAACGAAGGCCAATCTAACATTCTCGCCTAAGCCCACACTGCGTGACTACGCCAAAATTTAGCCGAGCAGCTGGGTATGCTGCATCAAACATTTTTGCATTCGGATATGGGCCCGGTATATATAAGATTTTCACTATGTCCACCTGGGTAAATTACGCGCCCGATGGAACCTAGTCTGGTCTTGCTCGTACCCCAAATGTGAATTTGCTTTTTATCTCTCCCTGTTAGCCCGTCAATTCCGCCCCCTTGGGGCCTGTGGCGCAAATGTAAAGAAACCGCCCTTCAGCCCTTCAGAGCAAATCTGACTGGGCTTGGGCTGAGCGCTTTTTTGCGTCGTACGGAAATTGTAATGATATACTCCCGAGGCTTCCTCCAGCCACTCCATTGAATTGTCCTTATACTTTTAGCGTATTTATCTAAACTCTGCCCGAAGTCATCTGTGGAGAGCCAGTCGGCCGGGAGATTGATATCCACCTGCTATGAGGCGCAATCGTCGTTATGAATGACAATGAACGCACAGAGACACTCACATTATGAGCTATCTTGAGTGAGGACTACAGGACTAGACTAAGTTTTGCAGTTCACAGAAAATCCGGGAGCCCTCCGGGGCCTCTGGCCTCTGTCTAAAAGCGGAGCACAGAACCAACCTCAACAATTGGCAGCTACATAAACAATAAATCCGAATTATTTGAACTTAAAATAGATCTGGACCAATCTAGTCGATCTAGTCCAGTGAATTCGGGCGTGCGGGTGCTTACCTCTTTCGGAAAGTGGTGAGTGGGCATATTCTATCGATCGGTAATCATTCGCAAATTATTACCAAGGCGATCAACACGATAATGTCGAATAATAGTTATTTCAGACGCCCGAAATCCCCTGGCGCTTCTTTTCAATATACGTTGGTGACAGTGCGCTAAAAGTGCTTTTGCTTTCTTTGGCGGGCGGCGCAGTCCCCGAGTCAATTTTAACTTTGTTCTCCGATTTGTCAGGCTTTTGCCCAAGAAATTTCGCATTCGAGAAGTTGAATGCATACCAATTTGTTCCTTTGGTAAACTTGATCGGAGTTGAAGTATCCGGGATGTCAACATTGCGCTGGAAACAAAGAGAGCCGCCCCAACCCAGCATCAAGGAAAGATAGATGAACAATGCCAGGAATCCTGCACTCGTGTTCGTCGAGGCTTCATCCGAAAGACTCGAGGCAAGCAGCTTCTGGGCAGCACATATAATCGAAACCAGAACTAGGAAAAATATGCTGATGAAGGAGTAAGTATCGAGGTGGGTACTGTAGCCTACACGGGGAACGATGCCTGCGGTAACGAACTTGAAGGCAACTTGCGTAAGCATGAGCGTGAGCACTAAGTTGACCCGGCTAGCTACATCTTCTGCCTCAACGAGGAATACGAAAAAGGCGAAACCAGAAAGAATTGCGAGGACAAAGAAAATGTTCAAGACGTAGTACGCAGAGTTGCGCTTTGCGTAAAGGAACACTGTGGTTGATCGGTGCTTCGGGCTTCGCCTACTGACTGCACACCAAAAATTCAATGAGATAGAATGTGCATTAGAAAGAAAACAGGGGGAGTACGTAATGCAGATAATTCAATACTTATTTATAAGAGCACCAATGAAGAAAACCTCGTAATGGCCACAAGAGCAGATATTTCACACTGGCAGATATATTTTGCGTTGCTTGATAATTGATTTACTTGAAGGAGAGAGGAGCTCGTATTCAGGCTGATCGATAGCGTCGAAGTGCAGCTGGACCATGCACACCGACAAATCGAAGTGGTCCCAGTTGATGGAATTGTCCTGCTGCAGGGTGATACTGAGAGCCTGCTTGTCAAAAGGAAATTCATGAAACTCGAAAGTCTCCTTGAGTTGGACTCGCGCTGCATAATTCCAAAATATCATACCTCCGTTCTGACCGGCATAGAGGCGGATTGAGTCTTCCCCTTCTTTCTCAACATGAGTTCCATTGAAGAATTTGAGCATAGGGAACATTTCACCATGCTGTAACATCAAGTCCTTCACTTCGGGATTGCGCAATGAATAGTACTCAGATGCTTCAGCTAACTCGAGGTACTTCTGCTTGAGATCTGGATGCTCGTCATAGTTCAGCTCCCAGAAGAGATATAACCGAACTTTGATAGTAAAACGAGACTCAGAGCCTTCGATGGACTCTAGCTGGTACACATTTGCGACGCAATTCAGTTTGACCTTGCCATCGACCAGTTGTGGTTCCCGAGGAACATACTTACTTCCAGCACCATAGAAATTTGCCCGTGATAACTGGTTGAGAAAATGGTCTTGGATCGGACCTACATGGTGCTCAGTTTCTTCGTACGTATCGTCCACGACCAACATGATGTTATGACAGTTGGAGCACTTTGTTTACAAATGTATATTTCGTAGTTGCGATGCACTCTCTAGTTCCTGCCACCGCAACAACTACAACTGAGGTAGAGCGCAACAACAACGGAGTGTGTGTCAACGATGTAAACGACAAAAAAGGCTGTGCAGATCTTGCACCAAAGATACCAGATGTCAAACAGACTCGTCGGTCAGAACATCAGAACACATGCAGGATTTGAGATACCCATCGTCCCCAAGTTCCCCTTCGAGATTCAAGAATCGTGATCTGCATACTGCCTGATACTGCATCAACCATTTAGTTTTGGCCCCACGGAGGTTCAACTTACCTCGGCAGTCCTCCCGGCTAATTGGTCTCAATGTGCATAGGTGGTTTCGGGTAACAAGTAACAAGAAGGGCAAAATTTGCTCTCAACCCTCGCGCTCTTGGCTTTCCCTTATTTCTGAAACAGGTCCCGAAGGGCCGGAATTAGCAGGCTAACAGGTAGAGATGAAAAGCAAAGCAGCATTTAACCTTAGGAGCTTATCAGGCGCACATGCCCCCATTTCTCTGCATGGAACCTTTGGGCTCTTATTTGCGAGGTGCTGGTTGTCCCAAGCAGCACCAACGCTGAATCCTCGTGCTCTAAGTATTGCGCTTTTTGTCTTTCTGTTGGCCCTCTTATTCTGGGCCTTCGGAGGCTTTGCCAGGACGGTATTTCTCAGAATTTTGCTGTGAGCTGAGCGTATAGCTCAAAACCAGTGCCTGTCTTTCGTTAGTGCAGTTCCGGGAACTTTTAGGGAACCGAAGAATTAACGAACTTTCCCTTCGGTTCCGGGTTGGTTCACTAACTTTTTGTGGCGGACCTTTTAGTTCCATTCCGTTCGTTAAGGGAGAAACTCCTACTACGAGTTAAATTCGGCATTAAAGCTCAAATTCACTTCAAATTCTGAAAACTTTCTTCTTTGAGGTCCCGGTAATTAGAAAAACAATCAGCAAAAAACGGCTTCAAATCGGATTCCGAAAATGTATAAGTGAAATCCGCGGTTTTCAAAACAGCAGCTCGGATCCATTCTGGGTTCGTTCCTAGTTCGCTAATTCCATGGAACCGAACTTTTCTTTCGCTGCGGGTTCGTTAATTCGGCTAGAAACGAACTTTTCTTTCAGTTCGGTTCGTTGGTGTAGCAAAACTGAACTTCCCTTTCGGTTCCGTTCAACTCCTATTCTCCTACTGGTAGTTTCGGGTGTTAAGAGGTTGTCACGTTAAGAGACTGAGGCTCAAAATTTGGTACTTCTCCTGTTAGAAATTAAATTCCTTCTTGTACTGTAGTACTAAAAATCGTTAAGAGCCTGAGGGTTGAGGGTTGAGGGCAAATTTTGCCCTTCTTATTACCCGAAACTACTTACCTGTATTCACTAATAACGAAAGACCGGCACACTGCTCAAAACTCAAAACGCCACGCTACACACACGACGGCGACACAGTGTGTTACAAGTAGTCTAGCTAGACTGACTACACTCTTTAGTAGTCTCTCGACAGTGTGGGACAAGTTGTCCACCATAGCTAGCGACGCGATCTCAGTCAATGGTCCAACGCAAATCCGTAGACTCGCATTCACCTGTCAGTTCCATGGACGAATCAGAACGCAAGCCGACATCCCCAACGTCTAGTCCTAGTTTTGGTGTGACGGTGCGTCTCATGGCGGACATTTTACCATTTTCGCATTGTTTGAACGCTACTTACACCTCGTGTTCCTGCTGTTAATGTGCTAGGGTTGGATGGGTGCCGCAGCACTCTTGCTATTCTTCTACCTCATGTACCCGGTGGGTTTAACTACCTAATCTCTAGTTTGAAGATGGAGAAAATGCCTTCCGATTTAGGCCACTCGAAAAACGTATTTACTCACAAACTGAAGTACTAGGATATTGCTGAACCTTTGTGCGTATAATTGCACCAATAATTTTTAATCATTCATCATACACCACAATTTGTCGCTGTCTTCCGTGCAATGGACCGTATGCCCGCTTTTGATTTGCTGCCCCACCATCACAACAACAGCCCGCGGCGCCAGCGGGGCCTCCCGAGGTGCTGAGTGCGCTCACGTGGAACATGGCGGCCATCAACAACAACCCGTTCGAGTACTGGATTACCCACGACGACAAAGCGTACAACAAGCTGATGGAAGACGTTTCCGCGTTCATCAACGACCCCAAGGACAAGGTTATTTTTGGAACACTCTCCATTTCTCTTTCGGTCTTTCTGCCTTCGCACTTTTGCATATGGTCTAGGATATGGAATTTGTTGTAATCTAGGCTTTTTGAAAAGGTACTTGGCAACCAATAAAAGTATGTTATGCCAGTTTTGTACCCTATTCCTCTGACACAAAACAACCGTCCACCATCGCACTCTCAACAAATTACAGGACGTAGCGGTAAGTGACGTGTTCACCCAGAGCATGTTCGACGAGCTGTGCGCTTCCATGGAAGCCGCGGGCTGGAGTGGAGTAGACGAGGTGAGGAACTGGCTTCAAGAGGAACGGCGTAAGCAGAGAGCAAAGGAAGAAATTGTGTGCGAAGCGATGACTTGCGATACCTATGGGAGGGTGTTTATTTTCGTTTTTTTTTTCGTTCTTGGGGCGTTATGTGAGACGTTGAATGTGCTCCGCCGGAGCCCTGTGTGAAAAGACAGAACACATCTAACAATGATCATCCAAGCGAGCGGGTTAATAGTATTTGTATGTAAAGATTTCGGTAATGAATTGCCCTTCTCTCTTCTTTCTCTTTATCTCGCGCGCAGGGTCGGCGCCGGTGGAACACGGAGTACAAAGACCGGAAAATCATTTCCGAGTTCGTGAAAGACGGCTTGATTGGGAAGAAACGGCTCGCCAGCATGCCGGACCGGTAATACGTTATTAAACTGCACCTTCGTACTGTATATAGAAAACAATGCAGCTTTGTTCTTCATGTAGTTGTAAAGAAAAAAACTATTGTGCCCGTTTTAATTTTTGCTGGTTTGCAATTGCGTCCAATGTGGATGAGCGCAACACTTTGTTGAAACACTGCCAAATTTGGCACGCTGCTTTTTCTATAAGTGCACTAACCTTTCACAACTGGCTCGCCTTCTAACACTCTTGCTCTGCGGTCATTTGCCTTTGCATGTTTTGACAGGTACACCAACACGATTAACCTCGCCGACGGCGGTGTGAGCATGCGGCCAACGGTCATCAACTGCTACCAAGTATTAAGAGACGAGCACTTTAACCAAGAAAAGTTGTAAATACCTCTTTGTTTCTAATTCTTTTTCTCTTCTTAGTTTCCTCTCTTCCTCCCTTCACTTACACGTATCACTCTCTCTCTCTATCGTTCAATCACGTGAATTGACCCATCGGTTACTTGCGTGTGCACTCACTTAAATGTGCTTCTCTGCGAACATACAGGGGGACCTCGGCTCCACCGCCAAATGGTGGGCGGCGTGGCGGTCGTTCATGTTCGACTCCTCGGTGACCGTAAAAGCACGCAAAGGCGGCGGCATCGAAACCAAAGCGGTGCGAAAAAAAAAACGGTTGATGTATATATTAGGGCACGGGCGTAGTGTGTGTGCGCACACGGCATGAATGTGAATGAGCGCTGTCTTTTCTCTGTCTCTGTTGTGAAGGACAGGGTGCCCCGTTAATTTAATCTGAACACTTTGACTTGATTGTCTGATTCGTTGGATTTGTATGTTTTAAACTGTTGGTGACCGGGTGGGTCATTCCAATGGTTTACTTCTGTACGCACCAACTGCCCAGGTCCGCTCGATGCTCTCCCCTATTTTGCGGGCGAAATACCCCTCCATCACTCCCGAAGAAGAGGCAATATCCGTGCCGTTGCAGGCCATGGCGGGGGCTATATTTGACGCGGTTTTGGTGCACATGATGAACCAATTAGCACCCGACACCTGGCAGCCGCTGCGGGAAGACATGTGAGAGAAGTTAAGAGAAGTTACTATCGTCCGTATAGCTTTAATAGGAAACACAGTGCGAGAGAGAGAATGAGGGATAAGAAATTGTGGTGTGGTAAAATAAACTGATTAAAAGTCGTTGATATCAGAAACTTCTTTAATGTGTTCTTGTCTTTTTCCAATTTTTCATTTCTTGAATAGTTTTCTCGCATTTTTCTTCTGGTATCAACAAGGTGCGAGAAACTGAACCGCCGCAAGAACGATCGCACTGTTGAGATTTTGGAAACTACTTACGCGGGCGTCGACATTCAGTTCCTGCAAGAAGTGGCGGGTGCCTTCATCGCCAAGTCCGAAAAGAAGAAATTGGCTACCGAGGTGAGAATAAAGCAAAGTCTCTTGTAGAATTATTCTTCCTGAATTATTGCGCTACAGTGCAAACGTGAACCTCCAACTGTTTATTTTGCGTTGTAAGAGGAAGACTGAAGAGAAGTGTAGAGAAAATAAAAGTTGAGCTCATCCTCGTATGCGTTCTTTCGTCATTCATTCATTTATTCTTTTTTTGTGTGTGTTCTTCTGTGCACTTGTGTGCACGTATTCCACATGTGACTCAAACATGCCCCACGCAGCTCTTCGACGTGCATTACCCTGAGGACTTGGACTCGGACCGGGACCAAAACAGCTTGATTTTGCTCAAGAAAGGCCTTTTCACTAATGTCGCGGAAGTCACCTCGGGTGTCGCCGCCGTGGGGCAATCCAAAGGCGACCTGTTTGTGATCACGGCTGACTCGAACCCTCCTAGTAGCACCAAGTACATGCTGGCGTCGTTCCACGGCGACACCAACGGCCTCCTGACCATTCCTGTGGTGACGGCCGTGCATGAATTCGCAGCGGTAGGAGGATTGGTTACTTTGTTTCTTAGTTTTTTTAGCTTGGCTGAACTTTGAGTCCTCGTCAGATGCACAGCTAACCATCATTCGTCCAAATAACATTATTATCGCTTTCATCTCTCTTTCTGTCATATCTCATCTTCTTCTTCTCTTTCTCTCTTTCTGCTTGTAATAGACGGCCCACCCCGATCGCGTGCTCGTTTTTGGTATGGACGCAAATACCTACGAAATCCCGGAGCCCGGCAAGGTCCAAAACATGCTAGAGTTCGCGGACTTCTACACCAAGCGAGGCCTGAACAGCTGCTACGGCCCTCACCCCAACCCCAAGAACTACACCACCTTCCACGCCCGCACCTACTTGCAACCGCAGCTCAACAAAGCCATCACTTATGCGGAGAAAGACGCCAAGGGGGACAAAAACCCAAAGGACTTCATTGTGTTTCCCGAAAACGAGTTTGTGGTGCGTTGGACGGCCAAAGACAACACCGGCGCTGGCAAGTACGTCGAAGGAATGGTGTTTCCTACCTTGGCGTTTCCCTCAGACCACGGCATTACAGCTACTTCGCTGGCAGCAGGGCCCGCTCGTCTCGCTCGCAGCCACTAAGAAGCCGGGGCAAGCAGGATGCGCAGCGGCTGGGAGTCTGACAGATCAGAATATGGGTACAGCCGTACAGCAAGGGGAGCTATATAGGTGGCTTCCAGTAGTTGGTTGCGCAAACGGAATCGTGGAGGTTATGAATCCCTTCGGCGCCATAGCGCAAGGCAGGTGATTTAATTTTATCCAATTGAATCAAAAGAAATTGGATTTACGAACGCCTATGCCTCCTTCCCCTTCCGGAGAATTATCCTAAGCTCCAAGCGGAGTGCATTAGTCATTAGGGATTAGAGTAAATATGGACAATACATTTTGAACTGCGCAACAGGGCACTCATTGGCATTGGGGATATCTACTACAGAAATCTAGAGCGCAGCGCATATAAAGTACATGGAGAATAAGAACACTCCAACTGCCCTTCCGAAATACACACGGGCATTTACATCAAACCCATGTCCAGTGCGATACCAGCGTTCCTCACTTGGGCCCATGCGCTGCATATGCTGCTCCCGGGTGCAAAGATTCGCGGCCGGGCTGGTCCGACGAGTAGCCACGCCAATACGGAAACACGGGAGTGCTCGCACCACTGCCGTCCTCCTGACCGTTGTTGTTGCTAGCGCTGCTAATGGCCTCCCAAGCAGCGTCAAAAGCCGCTAAAGTAGCAGGTGGCAAAAGGCTGGACGCGCCGTCAGCATGGACCTTTTGTTTAGAATTGATGTTGTCACCAAAACACGAGAATACACAAGGATGTCATGAGAACAAACACATGTCGACAAGATCTACTAGCTGCAGTTATGATCCAATTCTCTGCGTCAAATGGCGATAAACACGCTAGCTAAACACGCGTCGAAATGTTGGCACTGTTTCATTCCTTCACACCTTTTGCAAAGCGTCCAAGTTGCTGTCCAGCTGTTCTAAACTGCTCGCGCCAAGCAAGAGGCCATCGGTAGACGCCAGCTCTGAATGGTGGAGCAGCCACAAATAAGACGCTTCCACCAGAGACACACCAGCAGGCAGCGCTGCTTCAATCTGTAGGAAATGGGGACAATTTTGAAAAAGGAATCAAGGCAGTTGTACGAACATCAGTGCAAACAGGACCAACATCATGAACCATCCTCCTTCATTCTCCCACTGCGCTCATATACATATACGTACCATCGCAACTGCGTTGAAGTTGGCGTCGGTGTAAAAGCGCGGCAAATAGTTGGGGTTGTTTTTGAAGCGCCCTGCCGCGACTTCACGCGCACTGCCTGATGCTGCCTCAGCAGCTCTTCCATCCAGTGGCTGGTCCTTCTTAGGCGGCTGATGCTTGCCGGTCAAGAGGCCAGCGGCGAGGGCATTGTACGCCACGAATCGAATACCTGCAATCAAACAAACGCATGCATTGTGCGCGCACAAGGTGATAATCAGAACTCATCGACAGAATAGACCGCTCAAGTGGGAAGCCCATTTTGTTAAAAATGCAAAGGACTAGGACTCAGTGTTCACTCAGACCGTTACGCTTGAGGGTCGGCAACAGCTCCTTCTCAGCGAGTCGGTTCAAAGGGTTGTAGAGGCCCTGGTAGACGGTAGGAGGCGTCCAGCCTTTCGCCGCGCACATTTCACACGCACGCTCCACCTGAAGTCCCAAGAGCACATACATGCCACCGCAAACACGTTAAATATTCCTCTTAAGATAAAGAAAAAAGAAGAAAAAGAAAAAGAGTTTTAAAAGATGCTAAGAAAGTACAGAACTTCACTCAAAAACTGCACGAAGGCAAGCAAATTTCACACCTGTTCTCGAAAAGCAGATTTGGAAATGCTCGCACAGCAAATAAAAAAGAGAAGATGTCTCAAAAAAGAACATAAACAACAACACCTAAATGATGACTTATCTAGAAAAAAAAACAGCCCCCCCCCCCGGTTTACCTCAATGGCGTGGTAGTTGCTCATGCCCAGGGCCCCAATCAGGCCTTTGGTGACGAGGTGGTGGCAAGCTTCCAGCGTGGCTTCCAAGCTAGCAGCGGTGTCTGGCTGGTGCAAGTAAAACTCGTCTACCTGTAAGTTGGCAGCAATAATACGATGGTTCAAAATTAGTCCTTGGAACATCCCCGCTGGTAGTTGGATGCAATCTTATCAAATTCGAAGAACCACTTGTAGGAAAGGCTGTTCATGCTCGCGTTTTACAACCTACCTGCTAGGGAGTGCATCCTTATTGCAAAGCCATGTGAAGCTCTCTTCGCCAAGTTGACATTCGAACAAAAACTAATCTCATGCATACCTTGCAAACGCCAAGGTCTTTCAGGGAAGCTTCCAGTTGTGCTTCTAGGCCACTTGGAGACAGACCACCAGGCTGAGAAGGGTGCGCCTTGGTAGTGATGCGAACGAATGGAGCATCTCCGCTGCTAGATCCAGCCGCACCACTCGATGCTTGCGAGTTGCTGTTGTAGCGATAACCGTCGGATGCGAGGGTGCGAAGGCATTCGCCCACCATAGGTTCGCACTTGCCGCCACTGCAGAGGAAACATCATCAAAGGTGCCATCTCTTGAGGTTGTATTTTGTGATTTGGGCTGAACGCTTCGAAAATGAGTCTATGGCTAGGCTAGCAATCACGCGTTACCTGTAGATGCGTGCGGAATCTAGGGTTGAAATCCCGCTCTTGGTAGCAGCCCGGGTCATAGCCACCGCTACTTCCTCTGTCACGGGGCTTGAAGCCTAATGAGGGCAAAACGTGACGGCTCAATGACTAAGAATCAAAGGTGAAGAAGGTGAAGAATCTTAGTCACAGCCACCGAGCTGATCCTAGCGAATTACCTGGTCCCAAGCAAAGGTCATCGTGCCCAAGTACACGCGTGGCATCGACGCCATCACAGTGACAGCAGCGGCCAAGGCCATTTGGAAGGTGTGAGTTGTTGTCCTCGTGCTCTCGTGCTGTCGAGCTGTTTATCTGTCGTCGTCGGTCGTCGTGTTCTACTCTGAGCTTTGGAGCTCTAGTGAGGCTGGAGCGTCAAAGCTCAAGGCAAGCAAGGCTCAAAGCCTCAACCTGCGCTAGTTATAAGGGCCGCCTTGAGGAAGTCCAGCGCATAGTGTCACCCACTAGGTCTAGCGGCTTTCATGGACTTCGAAGTGGTCGTTGGAGACCCATGGTCTATGGATGTTGAGGTTAGCCATTTGAAACTTGCACCTAGTCGAAATCGAGGATGCTATCGGTTACCTAGCTAGCTAGGATATGCTTGAGGTAGACATCAAATATAAGCAAGGTAAGCTAAACCACGCTGGATGTATATTCTCGCACACTTGTGTCTCTTCAGTTGCTTTCGGAGCTGTTTAGCGAGTGGTTGGCGGGTGGCACGCCAGAGGAAGCAGCCAGAGCAAGGCTACAGGCAATTCGCAGCCAAGCGGTATTGCAATTATTAGGGGCGCAAGGCGGGCGCAATACCGCCAAGTCTTGCTTCTGATTAGCAGTAATTTGAACTCCCAAAATTGGTTCCCCACATAGTTAGCAATCGCTTACTAGTCCAAAAAAACTTCTTCATTTTGTCAAATCGTTCACGTTGGAGTTGGTTGTATTCGACGTGCGTGTGTATGTGTTTATGACATGCCTGCATTTACGTGTATATTTCAGGCGGAGCAATTGCGCCAGTTGGCAGTTCTTGCCGGAGATCAGCGAGCTCTTGTGCAGCCATCCTTGCCCACTCAAGAAGGGAATGTGGGAAGCGGCCAAAGCAAGGACGACGAATCCAAGGTTGGAGATGGAGCGGAAGATGACAAAAACAAGGCAGAGGAGAAGAGGCCTGATAACGCGAGACTACTAGCCAAAGACCAAGAAGCCGAACAGAAGGCTAGCACCACCGCAGTTGGGAGTGCTCCATTTACTGCTACAGTAGCGCGAACCTCCTCAGCGGAAGCTGCTCTCCAAGCTTGGGTTAGCAGTGGCGAAGTGAGTTCAATAGAAGGGACACAGAAGGAGGGAGAAAAAGAGCCAAAAGTAAGGCACGAAAGTGGCTCCTAATCTTGCCTATGAATGCATGCTTCTGTATGCATTTCTCTATCACAGTACTTCAATTCAATTCCGTGTTTCATTCTGCAGGTCGACATCGGGCGCATGGCGGAGGAGCTCGCTGCCGCAGCCGATACATGGGGCAGCCAGCCTGACGACGAGTACGAACTGCTGAGTTTACTGAGCCGCGACACGCAAGACCACTGGTGGGTTGTTTCATGAGTATGCGATTAAAGTGTGCTGCCTGGGTGTCCTATGGTATAGGTTGGAGCGAAAGGTGGATGGATAGTCTCTGCAGCTCTGCTCTTGGTTTTCCTTCTTTTTCTTGTTTTTCTTTTTCTTTCTCGTCATTTCGGTTATTTCCTCCTGTGATTTCTTTTTCAAGGTAATTCGTCCTGATCTTTCTCTTTTATTACATCAGGCGCTTTTTCGAATGTCTCGAGCACTTTTTATTGCAGCCCACTCTATTGGCCGGACAAGCACTGTGCCGTGTGCCCAAACCCCTCGCGCATTGGATGGTGAGAGAAGAATAGAGTTCAAATTCTAGAAAATCTTATAATGGCGCATCTACTGCTATGATTATGTAACGTTGCATACCCTATCAAGCGAGGCCTCCTTATATTTTTGTCATATTGAAATATGATGTGTATGCATATGAATGTGTATTTTTTCCTCCTTCAAATCTGTACCAGCACAGTATTGGTTTATCGTTGCTTTGAATGTTCTTTCCTTCGTTGTTTTAAAGCTGGGCGCCTACTACGAGATCCACGGCCCAACTGCGCGCGAACTTCTGGCCGTACGGCGCCTCTCGGGGGGAGCGGTTCGTTTACGCACATGTTATGCCGGGAAACAATACTTCTTTGACCGAAATTGGCAGTGTGATAGGGCAATTTACGCATCAAAATTAAAGAAGAACCCAGATATCCAACCTAAACTTAACCAACTTTCTTGGCACACATTACACAGGGGCGGCGAGGCGCACTCGACGACGATTTTGCCAAATCCGTAGGTTTAAGTTTGAAAGCGGCGCGAAGGCACTTCAGCAATTTGCAGCGCATTTACGGCGCTTTCGAAGACCACCGAAGCGGGTGCGTTGGCGCGTGTAAAGATACAAGGACACGCAAGAGTGTTCAAAAGAGACTTATTCTGATTACTTAATTATTGAAGTCACGGATGGAGTAGCTCACGTCTCACGTGCGCTTGTATATATTTTTTTCAATCAAACTGTTCGCAGGTTCCACCACTGCGTTGCAGCCAAAATCGCATTGTGGTGGCAATTGCCAAGTGACTTGGCCAATCGCTACGCCTGTTTGCTGTTCCTCTTTCACAACGGGTTCAAACTCCCGCCGGCTGCAACTACGGACCAGGGCAGCAACAACAGCAGCAATAGCATCAATACAATGCATCCGAAACATGCGTGGTTGACCTGTGAGGACTTTGAGTACTGCGCCCTCCTCATGCTGAGCTTTTGGGTCCAAAACGACCATGCAGCAGTGCCGCCAACAGTCCCGACCGGCAGCAGCAGCAGCAGCACTACTAAGGTGCGCCGCCGAGGATCACAACAACAACAACAACAGCTGGAGGGTATGCGCCGAAGCAGTAGCTCCACTTCTGGCTCTAGCAGTGATTCAAGCAACAGCAGCAATTCTAGCAGTGGCAGCAGCAATAGCTCCAGCAGCACTTCTAGCAGCAGCGGTGGTGGTGGCGGTCTGAGTGGATGGAGTCATGGTGGCTGGCTCCGGAGAGCAAATTCAAGTGAGGGCTCAACAGTAGAAAACAACAACAACGACAACTTTGAAGAGTGGAGAGGCGGAGAGCGAGAAGACAACGAAGATGACGAGGTGATCGACGGGTACGGAGAGCAAGTTGACTCCGAAGAAGAAGGTGGACTTCACGGAGAAGGCATATTTGGCGGTTCAGCCAACGACGGAGGCTCCGATGGCAGCAGTAGCAATGGGGTGGGATCGCATTTGGGCGGTGGGAGTGCGAAATTAGCCTTTAAATTGGCGCAGGTTGCGCTGCCTTTTGTGGAAGGTTTAGAGTTGGACAAGACATTTGCAGCAAAATTGCGCGACCTTAAGAGCCAGGTTCGAGTAATTAGAGATTTGGTTTCATCGAATGTAAAGGACTTAAACACTTATCTGACCTTGAGTCTCCTTCATATTTTTCATTGGTATATATATCAATCATTTCTGATCCTTTCCTACATGTTCTGCTCTCCCTAGGTATTCGGTGCCCCAGACAAAGATGCCAAGCTCGTATTCGTGCTTCATCGCATCAAAATTCGCTTGCTAGCCCTGCCTCCACGTCCTGACACGCCCTATCAACGCAACGACAACGACAACGACGAAAGTAGTGCGCTGGGACCCGATGTACCCCGCATGTTTCACCACAGCCCTAGCCGAGGCCCACAGGACAGCAGCAGGAGCAGCAGCAGCAGTCGCGGTAGCAGCGAAGGCAGCGCGTCGAGTTCTAGCCCCAGTGGCCCTGGCTGTAGCCTTCCCCATGCCCTCGAGGCGCTGTCGCTGCCACCCCCATCTTCCCCACTAATGGGAGCAGCGCCGAGTACTTCTGTGGCTTCAAATGCCGACAGCGACTCTTCGACCACTTCTTCAGTGGCGTCTCTGTTAGAGGGTGGCGATCGCAGCAGCAGCGGTGGCATGTCTCTTGGTGCGGCTGCTCTCTTGAGCGCGACTGAAGCAGCAACAGGCACAGCAGATGGTAGTGGTGCTGCTACTGATGGCGGCAACAGAGACAGCACCAGCAGAGGCAGAGGCATCAGCAGCAGCAACAGCAGTAGGGACAGAGGCCTCAGCGGCGGCAATCTTGGGATTGGCACGAGTGGAATTTCAATGACAATGCGACGAGTGCTGGAAACCAACGGACAAAAACTCAGGGAAGTCCTCAAAGCACTGGTGTCGATTGGCGCAAATTTGGCCCAGGTGAGTAAGCAAGAAAGTGTATGCTATACACCGCGTGCACTTTTGGAAGTTGTGTTTCATTACTTTAAAATGTACTTTATAATTGCCCTGCAGAGCTATGTAGGTTTCCTTTCATTGTGCTTTTTAAGCTATCGTGGTTGTTGACTCTGCTTTTGTGTTCGTTGTTTGTGCGTGTGCGTGCGCGTGTGCGTTTGAATAGTTGTCCGAGTATCGCTCGGTGTTTGGGGACTTAACCACGCGTGTGGTGGAGCCTTTGATTGACTTTGGGTTTGGTCCAAAAGACCTCGCCAAGTTTTTCTCTGCCGTGCAGGTCTGCATTGTCTCATTTTGGGCATCACTCAATACCGCATAAATCTGAGATCTCACTCCTTGGTGGAGTGCTCACAGGCATTGTGCTTTTTCGAACTTAACCAAAGCTTGAACCCAATGCCCGAGCTCACCTTATGATGATGTCCTATTCTCTATTCTAGGCCGTGCTTCCAGACCTCCTGGCATCTACACCTGCCATATTAGCGCAAGCCCAAGCAGCCGAAACCCAAGCGGCGCAACAAAACTTCAACCACCAACAGCAGCATACTACTGCTGGCAGCGCTCATTTCGAGGGGGCAGGCAGCTTTACTTCCTCTTTCTCGTCAGTTTCGTCGTCGTTCAACGCCGAATCTTCACGTTCCAACTCGTACTTTCCGCCGCCAGAACCGCTCTTTTCTGGCGACTCGTGGCGCTCTTCTTCAACAAGTTCGAGCGTGCTTCACCACCCACCTTCTTTCACTGGCGGGGGTTTAAGCACCAGCAACAGTGTCAGCGGACTTTTTGGCAGCAGCAGCACCAACAACAGTATTGGGACATCACCTCACGCGAGGTACCATGCATGCTGGCAGCGGTTTGTGTTTGTGTGTGGGGCGTTTGCCGTCACGCTGGCAGAAAGGCTGCAGGCAATTGCAGCAGAACAAACCAGGGGTGGTGGCAGAGGCGAAAGTGAGCGTGGCAATGCAACGCAATGGCCGAACTCTCCCGGGATACTGCCGTTATCGCAACCACCGTCATCATCGTCGTCGTTGTCGAGGGCGTCTAGCACCCCCGCGCCCACGCCGCCACCGCCTTCGTCTCATCGCCGCCCACCCTTATATTCGAACAACCAGCAGGGATCCTGGAGCGGGGTGCCGCCAGCAGGAGCTGCTTCTGGAGCCGCCAACAACAACAGCAGTTTTGCGAATTTCACGTCGCCGCCGCCGCCGCAGCGCCCGGGGTCCTTCATGCGCCAGTTGTCGAATTCGTCGGAACAATCGGCGTCGTACAGCGACCTGGGACAGTTCCAATCCCTCGGCGACAGTGGGCGCCGTGGCAGTTGGCGCACCGAAAGCTGGCGGTAGATGACATGGATTTTTCGTCTTTGCCTAGATCATTAACGAGCTTTTGCACCTCCGTGGGCTTGTCAGAAGGGTGCATGTATGTCCAAATTCTGCGCGCGTTATCTCAATTTTCTTCGAGTTGATTACCAAGTTTCCTATCTGTGTATAAAGGAGCGTTAAGAGGGCCCCGTTTTGAAGTTTTAGGGCCGAAATACTACAACCCAGTTCCCACGTTCCCAGTTCGCACCGCCGCTTGGCCTTGGCCTGTCATACTCGCACTTCCTCACACCTCACACCCTCATCCTGCGCTGCCGCTGACAAATTCCTTGGTATTGGCACGCGAGTTGGGTGGAAAACGAACACGTAATTATTATGGGGCCGCAGTAGTCGAATGGCCAATATGGGGCGCGAATTACTTATCGTGAAATGGTTTCTAGCAGCCCGAAACGGGTAGGTGCATTGTTTAAGTTTTAGGTTTAAGTAATTAAGTAATTGTGCCCTGGAATTAAAAACTTAGAAGTCCAGGCTAGCGGTTGTCGGCCGTGGACTCATGAAAGTAGTAGAGAATCTGCTTCGCAATCCAGTGTTTAATCCCGTGTCTAGGTGATATCGCCGGTGTAAGGACGATGTAACTGCCAGCACACAAAACTCAAAACTACTCGGTACTATTCTTGCTTGACGTAGCTGGGCTAGCTGGGATGCTCTTCGAAATCTTCTTCTTCTAAATCGGCTGCTTTCGTGGACGTCGCTCTTGCGCTTGCTGCACTGCCGTCGCTACTAGGGCTATCCGTGCTACCAGCTGTGAATAACGTGCCGTCCGAGTCAGCATCGATGCCACCATCTGCTGCACTTCTGGTCATGGTGCCAGTGGCCTCCTCCACAACTTCTAAATTAGCGAAGAGGTCTACAGCTGGTGCTGACGTTGATGACGTGGACGTGCCTGCTAAGATTTCATTCTGACTTGCTAAGCGAGGCCGAATATCAGCCGAAGTTTCATTTGTGCTAGTAGGTGCTCCACTGGTCTGCTGCACAACTCTTGACTGTTCCGCTGCTTTGGTCTCATTTCTCGATTGTTGGCTGGCAATTTGGGCCTGTAACTGTCTCATTTCTACCTCATGAGTCAAAATCAGCTCATCTATTTGTACATCGAGAGGCTCCAACGTAGCTCGGCACTCTAGTGTTAATCGCTTGGCATGCTTTATATCATCGATAATTCTTTGCAGCTCCTCAAGTGTCGTCTGACTCACTGGCACGTTTTTGGTACAGGTCTCGTTTTGCTGCACTTGGTCCTCGGAGACTTTCACAAATCTACCGGCCAGCATTTCCATTGTGTTGGCATGTGTGCGTAGCTTCCGTGTGTTGAGTGAAATGAGCGTAAGTTTGGTCCGGAGATCACCCGCACTCCCAACGCGGCGGGCCGGCTCATTGGCTAAGCTAATGGCCTCTACTTTGGAGCTACCACCACCCATAGCTTCTGAACAATGTGCCCGCTGTCGTGATGCTTATTTATGATGCCCTCAGGAACTCTCGTAGTGTAGAAGTCAGGTGCTCACGTCAACGCAATTTAACGACGCATCGTCTACGCTCGGTGTTTTTGTCAATGATGGGAAGCCTCCTGCCTAGGACCAACGATGCAGTGAAGTTGCCACAATGATTCGATTAAAAACAATACGTGAAAAGTAATGCAGCATTCAAGGTTGATGTAGTAAGCACGGAATGCATAGTACGCGCTCACTCTTTCCCCGAGCCAGCACAGACAGGCTCCGTCTACAGTGAGCTTAATTTAAGTGGGCCGACGTCGTAAATTACCGTGGTGCCGCCGTAGTCAGATAAAAATGTCATCATGGAAGAAAAAAGGGCAAGTATTCCACCTGAAAAGAACTATCGCTCCTCCGGAGTGGCTGCGCCAAAATTCTGAGAATCAGAATCGGAATGGGAACAAAGATTCGATTGTGTTCAGGCATAAATTTACTTGCTATCTGAGTTTGGTGGGGAGTTTTCAACGCTCATTCTGAACCGAATCCCTCTCCTCCAAGTCCGAGGTCAAACCCACTCCACCGATAGGAAAAATAAAAAGGTTATTTTAGAGTGATGCTATGATTTGTGAGGCCTACAGTGAAAGCTCGGTCGTACAAGAAATGTGCGCATCGCCGGGTGTAATGCGATGCTATGATATGTGAGGCCTACAGTGAAAGCTCGGTCGTACAAGAAATGTGCGCATCT
>Ga0307930_1000604_pt1 | contig 28773 bp, 31 predicted proteins | sample OrgLakmetageno46_FD_203161 | JGI IMG/M metagenome (GOLD analysis project Ga0307930, IMG submission 203161) | Saline water microbial communities from Organic Lake, Antarctica - #46 | ecosystem: Environmental > Aquatic > Non-marine Saline and Alkaline > Saline | place: Antarctica: Organic Lake...
GCCTACGGTAGGGGTGCGTGGGTCCAACCTCGGAGAAGCGGCATGGGGTGCGACTCCTCGCACGGACTTGGACCTCGGCGGGGTGGATCGCCTCAGCAGAAGTGGCAACGGCAATTCTCATGCCAATGCTAACCAAGGAGAGAACAGCAGTAACAACGACAACAACGACGATGACGATGGAACCAGTGACGTGGCACGCTTAGACCGTCGGGTGAGTTTGCAGTTGTTCAAGTGGCAAGCCCTCGGCCCTGTCGCCCTTGCCCAAGCGGTAGCGCGCGGGTTAGCACCCTTGCCTGCGCCCGCTGCTAGCCCGGTGCCTTTGGTATACCTACAGTGGCTCCTCCGGGCGCGCCGCTACTACCCCGCCACCTTGACCATTCGCGTCGGGCCAGTCCCAAGGAGTTTGGCGCTGCGGAGATGCGGCGCGGACGGAGCAGGCAGTGGCTGGCAACTCTTGAAATCAGCGCTGCACCACAGCAGTGGTTTAGGCTTACTCGGAGGCAAGCGCGCTCACTTGGAAGCCCTTCAACTTGGTGGTGCTCAAGGTGGCAATTCTAATGATAATGGCCGTTTTGCTTCCTCAGAAGCTGCTGCAGGCAACGGTGGGATAGGGGCCAATTCTGCTGCCGGTGCAACCTCAGCCCCCGTGCTTGGCAGAGACAAGCCCATGGAACCACATGTGCTGGCGAGGGCCTGGCAGCCCGGCGAGCGTTGCGCGGTGCCTGACCGGGTCATGGCTCGCTGCGTGCTCGGCGGGACTCTCAACGGCGGCACTACGGCGCTGGCCTTCAGTCGCAGCGGACGTTACCTCGCAGTCGCAGCGGTGGCGGCTTCGAGCGATGGAGCCAGCGGGCACAGCAGCGGCGGCACGGGTGGGGTGAGTGGCGTGCCGCTGCATCCCGTGCTGATCTTCGACGTGAACAAGGAAGATGGCCGCACGGTGCTGCGGGGACCCCCCTTGGTAGGGCATGTGGGCGTGGTGCACGCGCTGGCGTGGTCCCACGATGACAAGTTTCTTCTGTCGACGTCGAGTGATGGCACCGCTCGGGTAAGGAAATTGTTCGACATGCAGCACGCTTTTCGTTTGCTCGGAATGTTCCTGCTGGTCGTCCTTTTTGCAACATGTATGAATCATGTTTCGCGCCAGTTTTACCATGATGTTCTTGTTGCTACATAATTCAGGTGTGGAACATGGCGCGTGTTACTCATCGCCGCAAGATGGAGCAGGAGGCTCGAGCTGCTGCTCAAGCACACGCATTGGCGGACGCTCAAGCCATCGCACAGAAATTCATGGAAAGAGACGAAAGCAAAGCTTCTACCAATGATGAGAACAACGCCAATGCCACGAACAGCAACGGAGACGCCACACGGAATCAAGGAGGTGCACCGATGGACAGCTTAACCGACGACGATGCGCTAGATCACACTGCCAACGATGAAGGCGCTGCGTTGCTTCAACCTCCGAAGATGCGCCGAGCAGGTAGCATGTCGGGTGGGGTGCCCTCTACGGCGCCTGCCTCTGTCACAGAAGACGGCGCAAATAGCAACAGCGGCAGTAGCGGTTTTGGTGCAAGCAGTGATGGGGGAGTGCTGGTTCGTATTTTGGCGCATTCGCCACCTGCATTCATTCACGCAGCAGCCTTTCTGCCTTTGCTTGCCAGTGGGAGCACCAGGAATTCTGCATCAGGATCGCCAAATAAAGTAAACACAGACAGCAGTACTTCAGAGGCTGCAAATGGCGCTGATGAAGAGAACGCTTCGCCGAATCGCCCTGAAGTCAATCAAACAGCAGATAAAACTGGAAGAACCGTATCAAATTTGAGCAGTGTGCCGTTGTTGTTGCGTGGCTGTCCTCGGGTAGTAACCTGTGCCTCTGATGGAAGCGTTCGGATGTGGGACCCTACCACACCTGACCACCCCGACTTGGGTCTGTTCGGAGGCTTCCGAGCGCCTTTGCACCGCCGCGGCGCGACGGCTGTGGCGGTGGATACCGTGAGCCGCCGCGTTTACACCGCGGACGCTGACGGCGTGGTGTGGCCGTGGGTCTCGACTTCAGGGCTCCATGCTTCCTCGCCATCCGCCAGTCTCGACTCGTCTGCGGCTCCTCCTGCCAACGATGCTGATCCTACTGCACCACAGAGTCGCAGCACTGGTGGTGCAAGTTATTGCCCCGACGGAAGACCGCTGAGCCATTCTATGCTGCGAGGCCGCTGCGTTACCTCTCTGGCCCTTCAGCCTTCGCGAAGAAACCCGCGCTTGCGCCAATACGGCGCTCTCGCTAGCAATGCAAACAGTGGCAGTGGAAGCACCGGCGGAAACAGCGCGCGGCATTTGCTGGTAGCTGCTCAAGGCAACGTGTTGCTGCTCTTTGACCTCGGAGCTCGGGCCCTCTTGGCCACTTATCTGGGTGCGAGCATTCGCACGAGCCCCATCAAGGTACTTATTTCTAGCTGTCAATCAGGCTAGAGAACGTAATTTTGCTTTCTTGGTATATTTTTGTGTGTGCTCATTTCGAGTGAATTCATGAAGTGTGCATGATATTCAATCGAATAAAGTGTGTATGATATTTAATCGATCGAAAATATATCATTTGCATTTTCATGGCCACATCCTGCGTCATTTCCTCAGGCATGTTTTTCGCCCGACGGCTGCTACGTGCTCTGTGGTTCTGAGGAAGGGAGCGTGTCAGTATGGACTGCTGAAAACGATCCTCGCTCTGCCTCAACAGCTGCCCCACCTACTGGTATTTCTCCTTCGCCGCTGATGGGCACTGGAGCTCCTGCTGCTGGTCCTGTGACGAGCACTACGAATCCTCTGGTCGCTTCGATGCCTCGCCACCCGAGTTCAGCGCTCACCACTATGGCTTTCAACGCACCCATGCTCTGTGTGGCGTGGAACCCTGCCCAGCACGCAGTGGCGCTCGGCGCTGCCGGAGGGCCTTACCCAGTCCTTCTGGCATGCGCCGACAAACCACTCGACGACGATGCAGATGACGCCATTTCCTTCCCTGCAGGCACCTTAGGCGGTCATGGCAGTGGCCCTAGTAGCAGCAGCAGCAGTGGCTATGCTGGAGTCTTGAATGGGAATGGTGAAGAGGAAGAAGACGCGCGAGTTATTGCGGCTCGTTTGAATCTTGCGAAGCGCGAGAAAGTGCGCGCAAAATTGGACCAAGCAAAAGCGGCTGGAGCGGCAACCAGTAACGGCGACGCAACAACACCAGCCGCAGCACCCGGCTCAGCCGACGATTTAATGACACCACGAGACGCCAACCGAACGGCGCTGCTCCCTGAGGCTGATGGGTTCACTTTTGGAGGTGGTGGCAATAACGCACCCTCGGGGCCCGAGAACGCCAAAAGAGCAGCTGTAGCTCAAGTTGGCTTTGCGGGGGAACCACCAAACAGTGCAGTGAACTTGATGAGCAGAACGGCGCCTTTACCAAACGATGTACCAAACTTGCAGCTTCCGAGCATGAGCAGGACGGCAAATGACGCGCTTGATGCGGCATCTTTCTGATAGACTTCAATTGATTCCAAACTTCAAATGGTTCTGCCAATATGTCTTTGCACTCGAATTGCGGTAGCTAATAACATTGAGCTTATTAGCTGATTTATGCCAGCAATGCGCGCGGTACATTCGATACATTTGATTCATATAAATAGATATTCGAAATCCATTTTGCTGGTCTCTGAAACTTGCGTTTTAATTGCCCTTCTTGGTAGCTCTTGGTCTTGTTTGTGGCGTTACTTAAATCGAAGTAGGCGTTAGCTGTTGTACTTTAGCTTTAGGTAATGCGATAATGGCGGTTCTGCGCACATGCAAGAAACGTAACGTAGAATTAAAAATATACATATATGTTTCGTGCATGCACGTGGACGATAGACGAACGAGCACAGTCTTATCATAAGTTATTGCTTATTGCTCCCACACCGCAAGTGTACTCGCGTTCGGTGCTGCAGCCACAGCCAAGTCGCCGTTCGGCTTGAGGGCTATTGAGCTTCCCAATGACAGCACTGGGCAGGGGACTGTGGCCACGCAAACAAAAGCTGAACATGCCGCATGGGCGCTGCTTGTGATATAATTGCCATCGGCAACAGCTGAGGTACTAGGTCTGAGAGGGCACCAGATTGTAGCGGCGCCGTGCCGATGCATTGCCAAGACAAGCGGCGTGCCAGTTCTCGGGGTAGAAGTTGCAGCAGTAATGGCAATAGTGGAGGCAGGAGAAGTGGTAGCGAGAGCTGTGACGCCACCCAAATGGCGCGAAGTCGACTCGGGGGCAAGCGAAGTACCCAAGAAGGTTACAGTGCCTTCTTCCTGCAGACGCCAAAATTGAAGCGCAGAGGTGCTCCCATCAGCCGTTACTGCCAACAATATCGAGCTTGCGCGTGCATCCTCGTCGTCATGACTTTTTGTACTTATTACTTCACTGCCTACATTACCACCAGTGCTACCTCCGCCGACACCAATGCCGCTGCCAGTGCCACCTTCTCTGCCACTGACGAAGCCATGACTGCTGTCATGGTTGTTGTTGTCACCATCACTGCCACTACCACAGCTACCCAACTGTCTCATCCTGCTCGTGCACCCGTTGACTGAAGCTTTTGTTTTACTAGGGCGGCACAAGATTGCAACGAGAGCGAGATGTACTCCCGTGTGAGTTGCGGCTCGAGCTTGAGAAGCACGACGCAAGTTTTCGCCCAAGTTCAAGAGAGTGCGGGACTGAGGAGTCGCAGCCGCAGGATTATTACCAGCACTAGCACCATCAGTGGAATTATCATCACCAACATGGCCGGAAGCTACGCTTGCGCTGCTGCTAGCACTTCCTGCTGGAGTGCAAGCGGCGGCCAACGCCATGAGCCCTCCTTCGCGGGTGAGAGCGGGTGGCGGTGGTGTACCGTGGCTATAGCTGCTCTTTGACTTCTCAGATGAGGGCTGAATCACCACAGGCGGCAGCCACACGTGCAACACGGGCGCCGATGACGCGAGCACGACTGCTGGCACTCCAGTGAATGAAGCAGCACCAGCGCTGGTAGGCAAGGGTGACGATGTGGGTTGATGGGGTAACCAGCAAGCTGCGAGGCCAATGTTTGCCGACGAGGGTGGCGCACCAGGTGTCGCTCCTGGCGCGTGCCCGACGAACCTAGAGGAGAAAGAAATAATTTTCAGATTTGACACTACACTTTTCATGCTCGGGCATACCATGGGTAGTGGTAAAGTTGAGAGAAGTGGCTTTACGTGGCAAGTATTTCCTCAACTTACGTAGCCCCAGCAAGAGTCAACCGGTGAGCATGCACCAGCAACAGCCAGTGGCGCCCACACGACGACTCAACAAGCACAACAAAGGTCTCGCTGCGTCTGTCGGAAATATTTTGGTTTAGTGGACCTGGAGGCAAATAGCATAAAGCCCGCACTACGCCACCAGTACTTCTAGAGTTGGCGCTGGCCCCGAGTGCCGTTTTCATGGCGTTTAAAAGCGTAGCGGCTACGAAACGACTCGCTGTGCCTTGCCCGTCAGAGGCTGACGCCACTAAAGCGGAAATGGAGGAAGACTCAACGTCATCGGCGTTAGCACTGCGACTAGTAGACGTTTTCGGTGCCTCGGTGGGATGTAAAGGTAGCCGGTGCAAATGCCTCCCTGCTCCGCACAACACGTAATACTGGCCCACGGCCAAAAACTGCACGCGCGCGGGTACTGCTCCTACTTCAACCATTTTGCGCGAAGGTGCTCCTCCTGCAGTAGTATTGCGCGTGCGGGATGTCCACACGGTCCCGTCCGATCTCCCTTCGCAGAGCTCAACTTGGCTGCCGCAAGCACTGCGGTAGTTAGCACTGCAGGTTCCGGAGCACTTGCCGTTCATGTCCGGGTGCATGCCCGCGGCTGGTCTCCACTGTACACACACACTTTCTGAGCGCGAAGAATTCTCAGCACCATTAACTGATGCCGTAACAGGCTTAGGTGCCCATAGCCGTGCGGGTCCATGGCGAGTTTGACGTTTTCGCGAAGAGGTGGGTTTTGATCTGAAGGTCGGCATGGTTGAGCTTCCATCTACGAGAGCCTCTAATCCAGACACGGCGCCGCTGAGAACCAAAACTGCCCACATGTCGGCGCATGAGAGGTCTCTCGAAGGCACCTTGTCAATGCACTTTGGCCAATAGGTATTGTATGCAAGTCGATTGTAAAGGTCTCCAACAGCACATCGTGCTCCAGCATAAACAGGCTGGCCCATAACCATGACTAGAGATTTTAATTCAATGCTTGAGGAGAAAAGTAAGACGAGGTGCACGACCTCGTCAGGCAAGTGGTTCATGATACTCTTCGGCTCAGCACTCCGACACTCACTCCCTTTGACACAACCGTTGGCGCTACGCAATCCCAACTGGGCAACGCTAGCTGTCTAGCTAAGCTTAATCGAACGAGCCCATCATGGCAACAATGGGCGTCTACTATACTTCGAAGATGCGGGAGTGCATAAAAACTGAAGCCTCTGGTAGGATCTACATTATAGCTCCAGAGTACTGCAAACGTGATTTGTATGGCGATGCGGATAATAAAGTACGAGCGAACGCTGAATCTAGAAGAAAATGAAACTTCATTCTAGTAGCCCAAGCACACTTCAATTGCACGGACGAGCTCGTCGATGCTTTCCTCAGCACGTGGGACACGGCACTCATCAGATCACGACCTCATCACTCCGTCCGCCGTCCATCCAAGTTCAGGTGCCCGCGCGATGCGCGCTTCAAGGGCGCAATGAGTTCGCTACGGAACTACGGAACACGGAACACAGTAGTGACAGTATTGTAGGTCTGTGTTCGTACTTAGCACCTTTTTTCGCGGCCTTGAGGTGCCCGTTAATAAGTGCTTCGTGTAGTGCCCGTGGCACGTGCCCCTTCTTGTGTCCTTGGTCCGCTTTTGATTTGTTTATTACTGCACATCTGCACATGCAAGTACTGTATCTGTAGTACACCAAAAAACGCTAAGAGAGCGAGGGCTGAGGCCAAGTTCCCCCGCCCTTATTACCCGGAACTACCTGCACAGATCTGACAAAAAAGGGCGGACACCAACGAACCACGAACGAAACAACAATTAATTGAGGGGATTTCTACTATACTTTACTGCAGTACTGTATTACGTAAGTGCAGATAAACAACTCGATGTGATGATGAGGAATAGAGCCTTTAACGGATTTCTGTTTTCCTGAGGAAAACCATATTCCTTACCAAAAACTCACGAACCAAAACGTTTTACTACGGAAAACCATTTTCCTCAGGAAGACCAAAATCCGTTGAAAGGCTCTATTGAGGAATGATGAAGGAAATTTTATGAAATTATAGATAACTGACGGAAATATTTAGGATGATGACAGTCCTCTACTCCTCATCATCCGTAAACCTTCGTCTCAAGCTTACCCTGAGACGCAGGTTTACGAATTAATGAGAACTGGGATGACAGGAGAGATTCGATCCCAGACTCAAGATCTCAAGATTCGATTACAAAACGCTAAGAAAGCAAGCTATGAAAGCAAATTTTGCCCTTGTTATTGCCCGGAACTGACTGTAGTCCGACCCAGAACGGGCTATTCTCTGAACCGTTACCCTCACTTTCATGGCCACTCAGGCATATGTGCCTAACTATCTCTTTTTCTAATATAAGCTCCATTCTGACTCATTAATTCTTGCCCTTCAGGTTCGGGGTCTGTGTTGAAAAGTCTGGCCAGGGGGACTCTGCAGGCGCCACCCTGGCTACTCCACCTAATTGCTACTAGTAGATGGCACCTGCCTCTGTTAGTTCCTATATTCAGCCTCCCCCCCTCCCCCCGAGCCCAATCAGCTTTCTCACTTCCTCTCTAAGCTCCTTCAAAAGGCACTCGAAAATAGTCCTCGGGCTTGGCATTGGAGATAGGTTGCGTGCTTCTCGTACTTCCAATAAGGGCAATGCCATTTGCTTGGCGAGTTTTGTGTGCCCATGAAGTACAGAACGATAACAGCCGCCTAACGCCTATCTTATCGCCTAAAGGGCTGTGATTTTAGCAGAAAGCATCTGGGCATATCGAAGCACCCAAGAGTACCGTGGATCCTTGAGTTATATTCATAACGTTCTTTCTCGTCTCGCATCTTAGCACAGTACTAGTATATCTCAGTAAGTACTAAGAAATAGCCTTTTGTACCAATACTGCAATGGGAGATTGCATTCATAAACAAACTTGTTATATCTACGGCTGTGGTGAGTTAAGTTCTTGCTGTGCCAGATCCTCGAATCCTGCGAGGAATGTTTCCACGCTATGGTTTTTCCACATGTGTGCCAAATCTAGTGCTGTCTCACCTCGGATTGTGAAAGCACCCAAGTCGACCCCTTGCTGAACGAGAAATTCCACAACAGCGAGTTCACTTTTCATTGCAGCCTCGTGTAGTGCAGTGCGGCCATCTACGGAGGACATTCCTACATCAGCCCCAGCTCCAGCCAATTTTTTTACCAACTCCAAGCTGCCTTGATCTTCACATGCCAGCATGAGTGGAAATTTCCCTTGCAAGTCTTTTGATGCCACTTTGCATTTGAAGCACAATAGAATATTTACAACAGTCGTGTGTTTAGCCTCGCATGTGTCCATGAGCGCCGTGCGTCCGAATAAATCCTTTGAATCTAATATCTTTATTATTCACATTTGCGCCGCTGGCAAGAAGAATATCTAGTATAGATTCATGGCTGTCCTGGCTTGCTCGAATAAGCCTTGTCAAACCCGAAGATTCATCTTTATAGTCCACATTAGCCCCTCTTTTAATTGCTCGAACAGCCTTGTCCGGACGGTTTGATTCGATCGCCTTCGGGAAATCGCAAACACAAGAATTGATGATTATTGCAAGAGCAAGAGTGTCTAGAATGCCAATTTAATTATACGAGTACGGAGGCGGAGTAAGAACAAAGACCATGTTTCCCTTAGGCCATGAGATGAGAGGAAATTTCATGCCCCCCCCCCTAGAAGTTGTTCATAGAAATCTCACCTTTAGCAGGGAGTCGTTGGGGTCACTACAAGCATCACTTGTAATAGACATTTGCAGCAGACTTCGCCCTACTTTCCCCAACATTACGTAGACAATCAGGACACAATGGCTGAATGATGATGAAGTATCACAAGTCGGAGCTATTTTGTAGTATGGAGGTCACAGTCTTCTTCCGGAGAATGATTAATGATGTTTGTATTACATGGCCATATTTTAATCTGCAGTAGCACGTGACAGCAGCTTAAAAAGTTACAGCCAGATTGCTCCAAAAACTCAGTTCCATCAGCGATGTTTCGGAAGATCCTTGCATTGTATCACGTAATAACAAATGAATGCGCATTGCTTTCGGAGTCGGAGAACGGCCATTGATAAATTACGTTTCGCTGACTGATGATGAAGTACAAACCAAAGTGCATCAAAGTCGCGCATTCGTGGCATTCGAAAAAAACACCATCAAGACTACTTATTTGTCAAGACGCGCCTATCGTGCGCATCTCTCGCGTGCAAAATAGGTCGTGCTCTATGAAACCTCAATGAGTAGTCTCAGCGTTGTGTTATCACTGTATTGTGGCGTGTTTTATTTTTTGATAGTAGACTTCTATATACGCCACTATCCTTTGCTCTTTTTGACTACTGGAGACGACTCAGGCCTTAATTCATGTACAACTACGACTCATATACGGCTAAAAAACAACGTTTTGCTACCAAAAAAAATGAAAACATGGCAGCACAAATAGCTCCTCTTTTTTTCCCGGGGAACTGCTTCAAAAATTCGTTACTATAGGTGACAAGTTAATTTAGCACAATCTTTTTGATAGTATTTCTTGATTTCTTGCCGTCATTTCTTATGTTGGCGAGTTGCCTATGGAGCATTATCGCCTTGGTCGAGATTCTCAAACCCAGCAAGGTAAACTTGTACTTCAGAATTCTTCCACGCGTGCGCCAAGTCGTGTGCGGTCTCACCTCGAATCGTGCGTGCTCCTAGGTCAACTCCTTGTTCCACTAGAAATTTCACAACAGGCAACTCGCACTTCATGGCAGCTTCATGCAGGGTGGTGCGGCCATCTTTTGTGGACATTTTCAAGTCAGCCCCAGCTTTAAGCAGCTTCTTGAGCAGCTCCAAGCTCCCTATACCTTCGCATGCCAGCAAAAGCGGAAATTTGCCCTGATTGTCTTTTACTTTTACGTTGCATTTAAAGCTCAACAGCGCATCCACAACGGCCAGGTTCTTAGCCTGACAAGCGTCCATCAAAGGTGAGCGCCCAAGCATGTCCTTCGAGTCTACTAAAGCTTCATGCTGAAGTAGCATTTCCGCTGCGACTGCCTGATTGTTGGTGCATGCATGGTGTAAAGGTCCACGCAAATTGCTATCTTTCTTGTTCACATTTGCACCATTGGCCAGAAGAATCTCAAGAATAGACTCATGAGTGTCTAGACTCGCAAGAATAAGTCGTGTTGAGCCAGTAGACTCATCCATATAGTCCACATATGCTCCTTGTTTTATTGCCCGAGAAGCTTTTTCCGGGCAGTTAGACTCGATTGCCTTATGAAAACGCGTGCGGAGTAAAATAAAAGTTAATTCAAATGTCTCTCAACGTCCATGGCAGCTATCACATATCAACACAATTAGACAGGAAACTTGACGACCATGATCAGTTTTATCCCTGGAAATTTACTCATTGAATTCGACATGATGGCTAGATTACACTGCTCTCATCTTCTCACCTTCTGCAGAGAGGCGTTGGGGTCTTTACAAGCCTCGCTTGTAATAGACATGTGCAGCAAACTTCGCCCGACTTTACCCAACATTAGGACGTCGCTGGAAAACAAAAGGCGTGAACTAGAGGCCGTACTTAGCTTTTTGTGAGGGACAAAGATGAATATATATTGAGTTGTGCACGGCCGCCGCACATTTAGAAAATAGTAATTAACATCACGATAATGCGAATTATGAGAAAAAAAAAAGAAAAAAGACGAGTTCCCGAAACCCGAGCCGGCTTCCGGGCCGGAATTTCCGGAAACCGGGGAGGACGAGGAGGACTCGTCGGCTCGTCGGTGCTTAATTCTTCTGCAAAGAAGTACTACTTTTACAGCCAGTTGCGGGGTAAAGTGCTACTTACAGCCAGTTGCGGGGCAAAATTGAGTGTTTCATAAAAAAAAAAAAAGAGGGATGTTGGCTCCGGTTTCTAAATACGAGGGCCTTTCTACCCTGCCTGTCTGCCGGTCGCCTAAGAAATTGAGGGGCGCAGGAATCCAAAAGATACCCTAAGAAACAAGGGGATCGGCCGTTTTCCTGTATACTTATGAGACAGGCCCCGAGGGGCCGGAATTAGAAGGCTGATAGGCAGAGAAGAAAAGCAAAGCAGCGCAACAAAACCTAAGAAGCCAATCCAGGTGCACATGCCCGATATCACTTGCAACTGGCTGTATACGAGTTCAGGTGCCCGAGCGATGCACAGTTCAGGACATCAGGAGAAATTATATGTTTGCTTCTAGGTACAACTAAGGTCCGTGTTCTTAGCGCATTGGTTCGCCTTCGTGCGTGTCCTTGCGATGCCCGTGGATGAGTTCCCCTTGCAATGCTTATAGTGTCTGTCTCTTCGTCGTGTGTCTGGTGGAGACAGCTTACTCACTCCATTCCCAAACCTCCTGATGCCTGATAGCTGAAGGACACCTCGGGCGTAGTTTATTACAATAACTTTGAGCTATAGGACACTCAGCCCATTCAGAATTGTTCTGGAGGTCACATTTTACTGTTGCTAGATGCCAGAGTGGTGTTTCTTTGTAATTGGGGAGGTAAGTAGACTAGACTAGACTAGTGTCTGTGGTCCGCTTTTTTCTTATCTACTACTGTACATGTACGTCAGACGGCGACCACCACGAACCACGAAATTCCGTTTCATATAAAGGACACATGTCCCCGCAGGAGGGAGGTGGTTGCAGTTGCATTGGGCATGTGGCGATGTAGCCTGGTAGCATTTTCTTTAAAAGACTTAGCAATGCACAGCAAAAATCAGCGTGCTGTTGTGCGTAATCCACATGAATGTCTCCTTTTGAACTTACGGGAGTATTCGTAGTCATTATCTAGTATTCGCCGCGGTTATTAAATATTAATATTTAATATAGAACCACTTCTAAGTTTAGCTCTATTACTACTAGTACAAGTACTTTTGCTCCTTCTTTTCTTAATTATTGTGCCTGATAAGCCCAATTCTATCATCCGCATTGCCCTATAGTTATGCCTCCAAATGCAGACTCTTCAGCTTCGGGCTTCGTGTTGATCTGGAGAGACTGCGAAGTGACCAAGTATCATCAACGAGGTAAGAGCAAAGCAGTCAAAACATCGCCAACAACATGAACCCTTTATGTACAGCACTGCAGCTCTCAAAGGAGACTGCAAATCCCATTGTTCTCACATGAACATAATGGGTGCATAACATCAAAAAAAACACGGCCACAACCCTCGTATCGGTGCTTTGCCTATGGAGCATCGTCATCATGATCCAAGAGCTCGAATCCAGCGAGATAACCTTCCACTTCTGAGTTCTTCCACGCATGCGCCAGGTCGTGTGCGGTCTCACCTCGAACCGTGCGTGCTCCCAAGTCAACTCCTTGCTCCACCAGGAATTTCACAACTGTAAGATCACTTTTCATGACAGCCTCATGTAGTGCGGTGCGACCGTCATCCGAGCACATCTTCACGTCAGCCCCAGCCGCCATCAGTTTTTTTACTAGGTCCAAGCTACCTTCGCCTTCACATGCTAGCAAAAGAGGAAACTTGCCCTGGGAGTCCTTAGCCTTCACACTACTCTTGAAAGTCAATAGCGTGTCTACAACTGCCAGGTTCTTAGCCTGGCAGGCGTCCATCAGAGCTGTGCGCCCGAGCACGTCCTTGGAGTCGACTGGGGCTTCATGCTGGAGTAATATTTCTGCTGCGACTGCTTGGTTGTTGGCGCTTGCATGATGCAGAGGCGAGCGCAATTTGCCATCTTTCTTGTTAGGATTTGCCCCGTTGGCTAGAAGCAACTCTAGGACCGATTCATGCGTGTCCAGACTTGCGAGGATGAGCCGTGTTACGCCAGTGGACTCATCTTTCAAATCCACATTTGCGCCTTTCTTAATTGCACGAGTAACCTTGTCCGGTCGATTAGATTCTATCGCCTGTTAATTTCGAGAATAAGAATCAAATACAAGAGCTTCTTGATAACTTCAAGTTCAAGAAGTAGTGATGATGCTTAATAAATTGCTTGACTGTAACTGGGACAGCAGTAATGTAAAGCTTTATTTTCATGCGCATACCAAGCCCCCCCCCCCATCCCGACCTCCCAAGTTCATTTTACGCTAAAAATCATTGAATTGTTTGCTATAACTGCAACCTCACCCAATGCAATCGCACTAGATGACCTTGACGATGGCGCGTAGCGCGTGTTTTCTTCTTACCTGTCGCAGAGCCTCATTTGCATCTTCATCAGAGTCTCCCTGACTGGCCGACCGCATTGCACTGATCACAGCATTTTTAAACATCGACATTGGGACTGCAAGTGAACGGTCGAAGAAAAACTCGAGCGTGCGGATGGGGCGAGAACAGCGTCGAGTAAAGCGCAAGGAAGAATTCCCGAGCCGGTTGTACTTTTTCATCAACACGTCCTCATCAGCCGCCGCGTGGTGAACCTCTCCGAACATCGGAACAGCCGAAACCTTTGCTGGAACCGAATAATGCCACTCCCCATCGTTCGTAAATCTACGCACGTACAAGGCGTAAAAAAGAATACGCCTTGTACGTGCGTAGATTTACGAACGATGGGGAGTGGAATAATGCTGTGTTCGCCCCTTCGCCCCTCGCTCCATCAAATCTTTACATAATTCCCCTCCTTCGAGGGTGCTGCCTCTCTTCTTCTAATTGCTGTATACGTTTCAGGTACGTACCGTACTTACTGTACGTCTGTACGTAGTAAATTCTGAGAATTCAGAATGTATTACCCGGGAAGTAATCACATTTTGAGAAATTGCCAAATTGCCAAATTGATTAATGGGCAAATATACTTAAGGATCATCGCATGTTGTAGATTGCACATGTATTGAAGATCAAGTAGTTGCGGAATAGCAGACAATTCTCTTGCAGTCCCTCGTGAACGTATTTCGAATCGAAATGTGATGGTCTTAAGCTTAGTTCAGACCTACGGTATCTCCAGATCTCACTTGAACCACTGAAATCAACGTTACACGGCACCGATCATGCTTCAGACATCACTGAAATGATTGTATTCAAGAGATGAATGTGGCACAAAAACATATCAGGTATTCTCTTGCTTCCCTCGCAACTGTACTTAGAGTCAGAATGTGATGGTCTTAGTTTAGACCTATGGTATCTCCAGATCTCATTTGAACCACCGACGTCAGAATATGATAGTCAAACTTCAGACCTATGGTACCTCCAGACCTCATTTGAACTTTCGACGTAAATTACTGAGATGACTGCATTCACGAGATAGATGTGGCACAAAACATACCAGGCATTCTCATACAGTCCCTCGTGACCGTACTTCGAGTCAGATTGCGACGATCTTAGTTCAGTCCTATGGTATCTCCAGATCACATTTGAACCAACGACGTCAATTACTGAGACGACTGCATTCACGAGATGGATGTGGAAACATAATATATCAGACATTCTCTTTCTTTCCCTCGTCGGTGTTTGAGGAGTCAGAATGCGATGGTCTTACTTCAGACCTACGTTATCTTCAGATCACATTTGGACCTCCGAACGTCAACGTTTCACGGCATCGATCATGCTCCAAAAGTCAAGTATTTCTCGATCAAGCGCGGAGGGAAACTGTCCCTGTAAAAAGATGTTGTCGATATCTTGGTTTGCACAACAATAATCGTTGTTTCGAACCGAGCGCAACAATTACAAGCTCGATGTGAAGCGTCAAGTTACTCAAAAAGCGATGCCGGTCGGTACTGATCGACGTCTCGATGTCTAAGCGGTGCATGGGGTAACTGCCGGGTATGATAATATAATTTGCCATACCTGATCAATTGGTTCTGATCGGCGGGCACTATTACCTGGGGGACAAGAAATTACCTGTATGATCGGTTGATGTTGTGAATACATAAGGAGTTAGGGTAGGATAGTTGTGTACTTAGCCAATCAGAACAATTTGTTTATGGATGTCCACTTTTATGAATCAGGTATGGCAAAGTCTACCTACTAGATTATGGGGGCTCAGCTCCTGCCGTTTACACCTCCCAATGAATTCGACACCATAATGTATTCATTGGAACGATAGTCATGGATTCGTTTGCAGCCTTGCATGCAATAGATCGCCGTTTTGGGACTAATGCAACAATGCTCTAATTGGCAGAAGGTCGTGGTCTTGAGGTCTTGAAACAATTGATCAGGCAACGGAGTCCAACAAAGTACCGTTACGAGCTGCGTGTGATTTCTTATGTACTTACGATCAATTGTACCACTATAGCACTCATATTACCGAAGCACCACTCGGCCCTTTGCACAGTTTTAGCATTTGTATTTGAAATATAGACTAGCAACATTATTTGAATCATCAGCCGCGGTTTCGCGGATAGCATACAGTACACTTTGGTTGTACTGACCGTGGACGCAAAGAGAGAGAGAACATCTTATTGAATGTCACAACTGCCAGGAAAGTTTCGAAAAGCTGGACTATGTGTCAATGTTGTATAGATCCATAATAGCGAGGACCAGAACTGCATGTGATGACTGGATTACCTTGAATATTTTTCGCAGTTAGGACTGACAAGAGCATGGAGGCTAACACAAAAAAAATACCATGCCACACTGTCGACATCATTTCAACGAATGTGACGATTTAAGGTCAATTTTCTTTGGATCTTATTTCTTTCTGATGCCAAATATTATCTCTTATCTGCGTAACAATCACTTAGAAAGTCATTTTGAATCTCCTTCATCTCCTTCATCTCCTTTCTTGATACAATTCCAAGCACAACGAACTCTATCGCTTCTTGCGGCAACCATGAACCACGACACCAGTGATTTCTTCGAACGAAATTTGCTTGTTAAACACGCCTGTTTAGCAATTCACGTAGCGTGAGTTTGATTTGTGGCGAAATTCCTTGTGAATGAGTGAACGAGCTTCTGGGTATGAAGTACGAATTCAGGACGTACGGAACAAGGTACGAAGGCTTGATACTTGCTAGCACTCACCTGGACGTACTTTAAATGCTTATGTTTGTCATAGCTTTACAGTCAATTCAGTAGCAGTCGTGCATTCAGTCAGACTATTTTCAGACGGCTTTATGTACAGGTAGTTTAAACAGTTAAAATTGTACTGAGCACGCATCTTGGCCCGGTAAGGAATTATCATAATTCGGCGTAGCCACCCTGTTAGGAGCCTAGTCTACTTGGCGCCCCCCCCCCCAGTCTTCTAGGCCCCTTGGGGGGGGGGGTGAATGGCCCGTTAAGCTACTGTAGATTTCTAGATTTTCTCTGCATCGCCATTTGCTGTGTCATGTGTCATCATCATCGCGAGAGCTGCACGCGCGAAGAACTACCAAATAGATCAACGTAGAGTTGATGATTTATGCGACCACGACCAGGAAGTGCCTACCAAAGAAAAATGTCTGTCACATCACATTTTTATCTGGGCACGTATGTTCTGACACCTTGTTGGCACGTTGTCACTGACATCAACTACGTTAATCGCGGTGCAGCGGACCCGCGCCGCTGCAATAATTGAGACTTCAGAGTGTGCGCACTAGGGTCACAGGCGAAACATCAAAACGAAACCAAATCAGAAACAAACATGGTTTTCGCGCCGGTTTTGTTTCTCCGAAACAAACTTCGCCCTGCGTCCGGGCGTTTCCCCGTTTCGCGAAACGAAACGGAGGTACAGGTCGCTCGGTTTGTTTCGATGTCCTCGCTTACTCCGTGTTTTTGTATCGTCCCATGGGCCCCCTACGGGAATGCTTTGGTAAGAGGCGGGGTTGTCCTACGTGACTTAAAAAAGGCCAGCTCGAAAATTTTTTGACTCTTGATGTGAATCAACCCTCAAAATATCCTTCTTGATCTCTTTTGAAACCAATAATCCCATCTCTCGGTGTGTTTCATTTCGAAACAACTACAATAGAAGAACAGAGCCCCTAAAAACCGGGGTTTCGTTTCATCTCACTTTCTTGGTTTCGACTGTTTCCCTCCTAAGTACACTGTAGTGCGCACTCGAAGGCAAGCTAATAAGCTTAAAAGCATAACTAGCTAGCTGTGTTCCAGCCTTGAGAAATACTGCATACATTTAAGTCTGCGTATCACAAGAATCAAATTCGCGCCATGGAGGGTGGCTTCAGTGATCCAAGCATAGTGCGCAACGCGATTCTCACCTTGATGAATCAGGGCTCGGGCCACCATGACGCAAACACATTTTTGGTAGGTTTCGAAAGCGCTGATGAAACATGGCAAGTGCTATTACATGTGCTACAGGAAGCGCTTCAAGGCCTCGTTCAACAGGAACAGCAGCAACAGCATGAGCAAGTAGCCTTCTTCGCGAGTAACCTGCTGTATTCTAAAATATTCAAGTATTGGAAGTCGGTGCGTTGCTCTAAGTTAGGTTCATGTTCCTTATTTCTCCAAAGAAATTTACTTTAACGCCTTGGCAATCGATGAGATTTAGCTGGCTTATTTCCTTTACCGTGAGCTTTAGAAGCCTAAATATATTCTGAGTTGCTTGGAATTCGCCCCAATGATCAATTCGCTCCCTTCTGCTACTCCTTAGATTCCTCTCGCCACACGCCCTGAGTTGGGGAGCACAGTGACCATTTTGCTAGCCGCCATTGCTCAGGGTGCTGTACCCGCTGGGAAAGCCATAACGAACCGACTAGCCCTGGCTGCAATTGCCGTGGCGATCCGAACTTCCATCGGCAGCGTGAGTGGCTTGGCGAGGCAAGCACTGAGCTGGGGCGAAACGGGCACTTCCGAGGAATTGGGCGTTAGCCTCGAGTTGCTCATGCTCTTACCTACGGAAGTTGAAGCTGCAGACGTGTCTCGTGCCGAGAAAAGCGAACTGCAGGGCAAGGATTTAACGGCGTCTCTGCCTGGCGTGCTGCGGCTGGTTTCGCTCGTCCTGGCTCAAGACTCTTCCAGCGACAGCAGCAGTAGCAGCAGCAGCGGTGACGGCGGCGGCGTTGATTCTGGTAGTCCTAGCAGTGGCAGCCCTGCTACAGGAGTGGGAAAGCATAGGTCGAGCGCTCTTGCTTGTGCTGGGGCATGGTTTGGTGGGTCGCTGCCTGGTTTAGGCTTAGGAAGCTTGGCCGATGGCTCGGCTGGACCTGAAGGACAGGTTAGAAATAGGTCACTGTCATGCTTGCATGAAGACTTTATTATATATATACCGTTTGTACATTTTTTAAAGCCTATAGTTTGCAAACGCTGTCATCCCGTGTCATAACGTGTTGCCTGTTCGTGTGCTTACGGGGCCATTGAATAAATATTTATAGGCGTTGCTGGTGCAATTGTGCGGGTTCTTGAATGGCTCCTGTGGGCCAAGTTTAGCTGCTGCGTCTGCGCATGCGCTGGCCTCCCTAATCTCCGGAGATGATGGCTTCGACGCCGATTCTCCGAACCGTCAGGCAGCGGCCCACGCTTTACGCGACGCCCTCTTGAGCACGCGGCCTCTGCTCACGGCCTGTGCCACCGTGGTCGCAAGTAGTGGCGATGGCAATGGTAGCAGTGGCATCTCTGAATCCGAGGCTGAAGAGTGCACCCACGCCATCGCGGTGCTGTCGTGCGCATACGCGTCGGCCGAGCTCGAGCAGTTGTGCCATGTGGCCACTGCGACACCCTCCGACTTGGAGTACATGACCTTCCTCCTTCAACTCACGGTGAGCCTTATTATTTATAAATGCGCTGTAACAATTTGTAGGCAGGGCCAGGGAAGAAGCTAGCGAAGAAGCTGCATGCATGAACTCTAGGCTTCTGTGTCTTACGTTGCCCGTTTCTGCATATTAATCCAAAACTTCGTGAGCAAGTAGTGTTTGACCTGTGCCTCCAACTTTCTAAATATCAATCTATCCCCATGAATATTAAAAGGGCCACCCGTACCGCCGAGTCGCACTCTTGATGCAAGACGTGTGGCTAGAGCTAGGCGACATGCGGATAGCCGACCGAGCGCCCTCCTTGAGAGAGCCCTTTGCGCTTCAGCTCTTTGACGTGCTGCTTCAACAGTGCACTTACCCTAGAGACTTTGCGGTATGCTTGGTCAATGAAATGAAGCGATGGTAGCAACAGCACGCTTCTGATAAGCATTTGTTTCATGAGCTTGCGTAATGAATGCAACCATATGCTCATGTATGAATATGATACACAGCTAACCTAATAATGTCGCCTGCTATTTATCTCCATACAGGGGGATTGGGACGACATATCGTCACCCGGCGTGGACGAAGCAGTCTTTCACGAGCTCCGTGGTGGGGTCTCGGGCACGGCCGGCACGCACGACTGCCTCTCCACCTCTTTCTTCGTTTTGAAGCACCATGCTTTACTCCGGCTCGCTCCTCCATTAGGCCTGGTGGTGCATGCTCCCGCCACGGCCGAACACGGCGGCACTGCCGAAATCGCCGCCCAGGCCGCGGCCGTCGGCGCGCTCCTCGTGCCGTCGGGTGGTGGGATCCCGCCGGGTAGCGGCGGCATGCCGTCGTGGGCCGAGGCCGAAGCGGCGCTGTGGGCCCTAGGGGCGGTGGCCAAAGATGCGGTGCGCGTGCTGACGTCACCTCTGAGCCTGGAGGCCGCGGATGCCAGTGCCGCAGTGCAGCAGCGCGTGGTGCAGCAGCAGGCGCTAGGCAGCACTTTGATGGGCCTCTTGCAGCACGTGGTGAGACATTCGAAATTAAGCAGATTTACCCGTCTACACTAACCTGAACCTTAAGTTATACTACCTTTTGGTTTTGATGTACTCAATCTTTCAATTTTTATATAATGGTGACCAATTCTACTTTTTCACACACTTTGCATCCTTGCGCTGCCTTGCGCCTAGGTGCTTAGCGAATCACCGCCAGCTCAACTGCTTCGCACGCACCCTCTCTTGCTCAAGTCTGCTGCAGTAGCCCTGGGCAAGTTTCACCCTCTGTTGAAAGCCGCGCCCCGCCCCATGCACACGCTTGGCATGGAGCGCCAACGGCACGACGTGAAAGCATTCGCGGCGCAGTGCGCGCAGCATCTGTCTGCGTCGGCTGCGGCTCACCTAGGAGGTGGTGGAGGTGGTGGAGCCTTACCGGAGGCACCGGCGCTGTTGCCAGGAGCTCTAGCACTGTTCTTAACCGCTTTGCAGCAGCCGGTTGCCACGGAAGCAGCGGCCAAGGGATTGAAATCAGTTTGTGCAGGTGCACCGAGCGAGGTAAGGGCCAACGCACACGCTCACGAAATGTGTTCGTCTGATTGTGAGAGTCATTCGTTCGTTTACGTGGTCTTCTGCCTGTTTATACTGCCTTACGGTGTTTTTGCTTGATGAAAGGTGGCGTTGCTCTTAGTGCAGTCGGGTGGGACCACTCTTGACGGCGTGTTGAGCGCGTCTGCCGCCGCTGGAGGCGCGCAAGGTGATCGTGAGGCTCTTGTCGAAGCTAGTGTGCGGGTGGCGGCTCACCTCGTCACCGACCCAGCGACTGCCTCGGCGGCCGGGCTCGTTCCTCACGGTGCTTCTTCCTCCTCAGCTGCTGCAGCAGGAGCGGGCGGCGCTGTTCGTAGCAGTAGTGCCAGTGACGGTAGCGGAGGGCATGGGGCTGCTGCTTATGCAGGAGGCTGGGTGCTGCGGTTTTGCGCGCCGATGCTGGGGTCGTTAGAAAGGCGCGAGACTGAGCCGGTGCCGCAAATCGTGGAAGCGTTGAACTTGCTAGGCGTGGCAGTGAAGTACTTGGACTTACCTCTCTTAACGGTATGCGTGTATGCACATGGCCTGTGATAATATGCATACGTTTTAGAAGCTTCAAGGTGTATACTCACTTTTTTTCTCATGGGTTCGTCACAAGCATTCCTATAAGATGTGCATGCTGTCGCCGTTACATACTCGCATTACCTTTTATATGAGTTGCGCAATGATTCATTTGCGTGTGCTTGTTGATCGCAGGTGTCGAGTGGAGATGGCGCCACACTAAGCAACGGAACGACCGATCACGTGGCAACTCCACTCTTGCAAGCCCTCTTGCCGCTGCTGGACGCCTTAACGCAATCGCCGCGCCTCTCGTCGGATCCCGAGGTTCGAAGACCTTTCAGCACTAGAGAATGACGTTTCTCTGCAACAGATTGCTCCTATTGTGCTTTATATTAAAGTAAGAGACAAAGCTGGAAAGAATATGACCACTTCCAGTGATGCGCGTCAGACTCCTCATGTTGCATATACATCCATGCGGAGCTAATTGCTTTGTTTTTGAATATGACTAATAGGTGGCTGCAGCGACCTTTCGTTGCTTCGGAAAAGTGTTTCTGAACTTGACTCCATTGGTGGCGCCCCAGCTGCACGTGCTGACGTCACTGATCGTGCGGGCGTTCGAAGCCCACCAATGGCCAGCCTGCTTGGACTGCACGAGCACCGCCATGGAAGCGTTTGGAGACCAGGTACTAGGGTTTGGGGGAGGTGCTTGCTCTAATATAGTGTTACAGTAGATCGGAGGAATTCGGCCTTTTTTTTCAAAAGTTTTGTCCTTCTTTTTCGTGTTTTACTCTAAACTGCATTTCTGCTATGATACTGCTCCACGACTATTCACTCCCCTTGCTCTGTCTCGTGTAAATGTGTGTATGCGTGCTGTGAACCCATGCGATTCCTCAGCCTACGACCATAGGCGCTTTCCACGGTTTGCTTCGCCACATGTCCCAAGTCGCCGTGGCCAAGTTAACCGCTCCCGATCGGGCTGGCCCAGCCCAAGACCCTCAGCTTGTGCGGGCTCTCTTCAACTGTGCCAAGGTAAACAATTGAAGATGAATCTTCTTCGTAGGCGTGTATGTACATGAGTGAACGTGCACGGAACGCTTCCGGGCTCATTTCCCTCTACTGCTACGATTCTTGGCCGGTATGGCTTCATCTAGTTCCTTTTTTTTCAGGTCGCGCTCGTGTTTGTGCCCGACGCTCTTCTCCTCGAAGACCCAAGTACTGCTTCTGCTTCCAGCCATTCTCCAGCCACCGCTGCACCCAACAGTCTCCTTGCCACTCTCATTGCCTTAGCTGCGGCCAGCGCTGCTGCCTGCATCCACGAACGAGACGCTCTGCGCGCCTGCCTGGCTTTCCTGAGCGCAGTGTTTGGCCTGCGAGATGCAGGGCCTGGCGCGGCGGGGCAACTGTCGCCTGCGGAGGTAAGAATGCACTGCCAGGCGAGCAGACAAATATAATCAGCTGCCTCGAATATTTGAAATTTTCCATCTTACTACTCCTGTGATCAATTGTAAATGGTGTCATTTGTGTGTCTTGTTAGGTGGACAACCTGCTCTTGCCTCCTGCGAGCATGAACGGCGAGCAGATAGTGGCGTCATTGGTGTACGCGTTGTGTGGAGGCGCTGCGTCGGTGAGTAACACAGAGGGTGGGTTTATGGAGTATTGAGGAGAGTATAGGGGCAGAGAGAAATAAGAAGCACAAAGGATGCTGCTACTTGATGTGGCATCTTGTTTCATTTCCATATTACCCTCTTATTTCTTACATTAGCTAAATCCTTCTTCCATACACCGTGATGTTGTTCTTTTCTTCACAGGTCTTGCGCGACCCATTAGTAGAGTGTTTAGCGGTAGTGCTCTTGAGCTTGGGCCTTGACACGTCTCATCCAGTGGGCCACGCCACGCACGGGTGGTTCGTGAGTGCGTTGAGCACTGGTGGCGCCGTGCAGTCCCTTGACCCAACCTTCCGGACCCGGGTCCTCGAAGCAGCCGTGGCCTACACCAATGCGAGCGCCAATCAGCGGGCTCGTGCTCTCGCTGTTTTAGCCGGTGAGGTGAGCGGCGAGGGTGCGGCTGCTGCCATCGGTGGCGGAGGGCGCCCTACCTACGGCGGGAGTGCAGTCGCAGCCTCAGGAGACCGGCGTGGGACTTTGAAGCGCAAGTTGAAGATCGTGCTGCGAGACTTGGCTATCGTAGTGGCGGGGGAAGCCAATGAACAAGACTGCATCTACGACTTGAACGATGCTTGATGACGAGGCATTCTGGAAGAACTGAATTACTGAGGAGCTCAAATGCCCGTATGCTATTTCTGGGTTGTTGAAGGATTCCCCTTAAATTCTCTTGCATTGACACAGGAAATTATTTCGCTTGAGTACAATGCCAACGCCGGTTCGCTACTCCTGGTGCCCATTAAGTATAGTGCGCTTCTAGCGTGTGTAGTGCAAGTGCAGTTTCCTGTTTCCCATTTCCAGTTCTCAGTTTCGGTAGGTTGTAGGTGTAGGTACTCAAGATCAAAGAACAGTTGTTTGTTCAGGTCAAAATATTGCGAATTTTTACGACCATTTTTCGACAAGCTCCTCGGAAAAGAAGAAGAAGAGTGCCGGAAATGGAGCCAACAAACTAAACCCTACAGATACACCCTGGCAACTGGTCGCATTAAGAGCTTCATAAAGAAGACAGGAGTTGGCACGCATTACAGTGCTATCTCTACAATTTTCCGAGGATATTGCGAAGAAAGACTATGACCACCCTCATATCTGAACCGAACGATACCTGGGACCCTATCCTCGCTGAGGTCTTCTCTTGCCTGCCAGCGTCCTTTAATGACGTCCTCGCGTGCGTGAATAAGCGTTGGAAGAACCTCGCCGATAGCGCTTACTGGAAGCCTGACCTACTATTGTATTCCTGGGGGCACAAGCTGTCGGCAGGTCACCACAATTCCGATGACGAGGACGGTGACCACGAGTTGAATTTAAACGATTTCGAAGCTAACGAAGACGAGCGTAATTGGATCGGTGCACCTAAGATGCTCGAGTGCTTTTATAGCCCTCGGCCGAGCTTTCAAATTCAGCAAGTAGCTTCGGGCGACTACTATACTCTAGCATTGTCACTCGACGGGCAGGTTTGTGATTTTATCCAAGTCTTTCAACTGCTGCTAACTATATATATGCACAGCATCGCAGCTCTCTTCTTCACTGCTTTTGTGGACAGGTCTTCGAGTGGGGGCAGCCGCTTCTGAGCGATTTTATCTCAAAGCCCACCCGAATGCCCGAGTTGCAGAATGTCGTAGAAGTAGCTGTTACTGCCGCTGGCTATTACCACATGCGCGGCCGTGGGCGCCACACACACGCTGCTGCCGTTACCTCGGAAGGCTCGCTTTACATGTGGGGCGCCAACGCGAATGGCCAGTGCCTCCTGCCCATTTCCAGTCAAAGCGTAGTGCTCCGGCCGAAGCAGGTGCAAGTGCAACTGCCAGGTTTTGAAGCCAGCGAGCCGAGCCTCCCTGTCTTGCACGTTGGGTGTGGAGTGGAATGGACTGTGCTCCAGATGGATGCTCCGCGAGGCTCGACCGAGGCAACAGGGTATACGAAGTCGGCGTCATCCGCGGGTTGTAGTAGCAGCAGCGATAACCATAGCAGTTACGCGTATCGGGTCTACGAGACTGACGCAGAACCCCTGATGGGCCAATACCGGCATCGCCAAGTCGTGCCCTTCGTGTGCAAGCTGCGAGAAGTGTTTTGGGGCATGCAAGAAGTCGACCACGGCCGCGACGGGAGAGGCAACGACGGTGGCCTTAGCTTCACGGGGACTCCTCGGTTGGAGCCGTTAGCCCAATTGGCTTGCGGGGCCTTTGCGTGCTGCCTGCGCGCGCGCAACGGCGAGCTGTGGTCGTTTGGTTCAAGTAGCGGGCCTGACGAGGCCAACGGATCTCTTCTTGGGCAAGGCGTGAACCGGAATCCTGTCACCACCACCGCTGCACTTGGGTTTCAGTTAGGACCGCCGCTGCCCCGAGAAATGGCGCGGCGAGTGCACATGCCAGACGGTGCAGGAGCAGTGGTCAGCGTGAGCGGGTCTTCTTACACTTTCGTGGCTGTGACCGACGCTGGCGTGGCTTACTCGTGGGGCGACAGCGATGGGGGAAGCTTAGGCCACGGTCAGCGCCGCTGCAATGCACCGTTTGCTATCAATCCTCGCCCGGATCCGAGTTATATCGCTGCTGCTGCAGAGAGGGAGGCAACAGCAGCCAGTACTGCTGCCGAGAGAAGAGACAGGCACGCGAGGCGTGCCAACCGAGCACTAGAGTTTCAGGAGCTGATGCGCACGACGCTGTTGTCGTTGGTGGGCGGAGGGCTAATTCCGGACGAAGATGAGGACGATTTTGACGAGGAAAGCGACGATTCTTGGGACATTCCCAGCGACAGTAGCGACAGCGAGGATGACTACATTCCCGTAGTAGAAGAAGTGATCGGTGGCATTGATCGCTGTGGAGTGCAGGAGGGAAGCCAGAGTGGTACTGGTGATACCGTCCGAATTCGAAACGCGTCCGTGAGTTACACTAATGGTGCTTTGGTAACCCACGACGGCACGGTGCTAGTGTTTGGCGGTGGGTCCTGGGCCAACGGCATCAGCGACAGCGAGGGCCACACAGAAATGGTGCCGCACAACGCTCACATGCGGCAACTCGTGTGGCGCGGGGTGGCCAAAGGCTACGCCATCGACTCCCTGGTCCTTGCTCACCGCCATGCTTTTGTCCTCGCTCGCAAAGTACCACCCCAGCCACTGGCAGCATGTTCGTCACCGTCATCCCCGCTGCCAAGGAATGTGCGAAAAGCTTGCGAAGATTAGTGCACGTGAGATTTGCCATACGCGTGTGTACGACAATGGCCTCGCGAAAGTGGCTGCTGCTGCTGCTGCTGCAGAGTTTGCCCATGATTACTCGCAGTAGACAAGAAAAACGTCGGACCTGCCAGTTTGCCTGTGAGTTTGGGCTAATTATATTACAACTGAAGTAACAAGGAACATTCGCTTACGCCGGGTTTGTGTTAAGTGTTAAGGTCCTAGGTTTTTGCTACGTACTACGTAGCAGTCCATGGATTGAATTCAAAAAGTAGTTTCGGTCTATACGTATATCTCAATACGAACCAACCGCCCTTATACGGAAGCAGAAAAAGGATCGCTCCTCTGATATACCTATTTACCTCGCTGTAAATGGCTTTATGATTATCATACCCTATTCCCATTCCCTTGCCCTAAAACTGACACCTAGAATTTCTAGAATTCATTTTTTTTGAGGAAACGGAAATAAGTTCCGCATTTAAAGGAAACAGAGGCATTAAAAAAAGGTAATTTTAGTAAAGGATCTATGCCAACGAAGCACTTTCGTAATGCATGCACCAATAATTTTGAATTATTGGCCGTTAGGTGGCCGTTTGAGTTCTGCTTTTGCTCGTTTTAACTCGCTTTTTACAAGTTTTATCTGCTTTTCTGTCCTTTCACGCATGTACCTGCAAAATACAAAAAGGAGAGCATAGATACTCGATCCCTTTACATTCACGGAAATTTTCGCAGCTAGTGCTAGAATTGCATTCCGGCAACGATTACTTTTCTATTCAAAAACTGCATATCTACAACAGCGATAAAAGTATGAACTTACTCATCGTTGTTTTTGCGGTGCCTCTCCATGTTGACTGCTAGTTCACGCAAACGCTCAGAGAGTTGCTCCACCTGAGTGCAGCAAAGATGCCATTGAATAAACAATAATGCAAGGGTGCGCCATCTCTATCTTCTTCACGCCCTCCTCGCCACATTCAATTAGGCGCACACGCATAAAGATATTTTTTTTCTCTAAATCTAAAAGTTAATGTTTCTCTCGAGAGGTTGCAGTAAGCAAGCTTCTTGACCATAGTAGGTTTCGGAGGCAAAGGAACCCGGCAAGGTTCAACTGTAGCACCTAACAACTGAGTGTTATCACTGCGGCTGCTGCTGCGGGTGCCACACCACGGGGAATACTTCAAATGCGAACATCCTGCCAAGAATAGGAAACAAAAATGAAAAGGTATATAACCTAGCGCTCGGAGTATGAAAGACGCAAAGTAAACACAAGCAGTAAAAGGCCAAAGAGTTGCCATCCTTTAAGCACCCAAACAATCAACAACGACGTACCGCTGGGGCAAAAGAAGTCAGCATCGCCAGGCACGAGGCAAACATCGCCGTGCGAAGGCTCCAGCGTGTGCCGCACCTAGTGCATACAATCAAGGAAAGGTACCTTAGAAGAAGGCATACTGTACATATAATAGACAAATTCAACCATGTCACGCAAAACCCAATGTTTTACAAAAGCACACCAGATCGCCGCCGTTCTTGCGAGCAGGGTCATCGCTGGCTTGGCACATGGGTGCACCAGCAGTCATGACCACTGGCGCTGCTGGAGGGGCTATAGGAGTCATTGCAGCTTTTTTCTCTAGTGATGGCTGAGTAATGGTAGCTGCAGTGCTCGGAGTAATTCCATCGGGAGAGTTTGCTGCAACGCGGCACGGTACCGCCGGGCTTCCCATTACTTTGATGACGCAATACGGGGACGAGACGACCTGAAAGCATTTCTCGGGGCAAAAGAAGCCCAGGGATTTCTCGGCAAACCTATCAGCGAGAACATCAAAAGCAAATGTACAAGCGATTAAAATTGCCACATGCTCATAGTTATAGATGCTTGTGCCTGCGAAAGGTACACTACCTCGAATTCTTATGACGTGCGTGACGCACCTGCACACGTCACCATGCATCGCAGCGGTGTGTCGCTCGAGAGCTGAAGCACCTACGACAGAGCTGCAAGTCTTGTCGCTAACATATGGCACTGTAGGTTCTTCAAGTAAGAACCTCGATTGCTTCGTCGCATTTTGCAGCGAGTCTGACAGTTGGCGCCCCTTTTGTTGGACAGCTCCATTAGAATTTCTTGAGCCTCTCGTATATAGTTCACGAGTACGAAGCGGAGAAGAATTGTTCTCTGAATTGTGAGCAAATCCAGGTATATTGCATAATACTGCAGCAAAGAATGCTAGAAAGCGAAGCATCATAGCTTTACAAATGCAATCTTTGCTTTCGTTATAATTCAGCACTACTGCCACAGATAGTACGCGGTGCCTCCGGAGTGATGACTAGGTCTCGAACGAACACAGGTCGAAGATACTGGATATTTGATACAGGCAAACTACTTATAATGTTCATAACCGTTGAAAACATTTACATCTCGCATTGCCGATACTAGAACAGATACCCTTGCTAGAACTATGCACGCTCGCGTCTCGGCCGATCTACAAAAGAAATTCATCTATACTTAAATACCGCACCGTAGACGACATTTGATGATTTGATGATTCGGATGAATGTGTTGTGTTCGTCGTCGGCTGTCGGCTGTTGTCGGTCGGCTGTTGTCGGTCGGCAAAATGCAAAATTCGCAAGGCATAAAACTCCACTCATCCACTCCTTATGATATATGTAAACCTCAAACCTCTATTTCCTACGCGTGAGATGTGAACTTTGGCGACGTGGCACTTGAGGAATTAAGACGAAGTTGCGCTTGAAACGTAGACGTGGGAGACGCAAGACTTGAGGGACTTGAGTAGCAGGTACTTGAATTTACAAATAAACCGGAGAGAGAACAACCCCAATTTCGCCCTGTGATCTGCGATATTCCGTTCGGCCGTTCGGTTGTTCGTTGTTAACATTTCTGTGTACGAACACCTTATACAAATGAAGCCCATTATGCCAGTTGGAGCCATAATTGGCCTTCTGGAGCGAATTCGCTAGCGCATTTGCAGCTTAAGTGCATTCTTTATGTGCCTCTGTGACTGCTGTGTACTTGTCTTTCTTTGTTTTT
>Ga0307930_1000605_pt1 | contig 28767 bp, 33 predicted proteins | sample OrgLakmetageno46_FD_203161 | JGI IMG/M metagenome (GOLD analysis project Ga0307930, IMG submission 203161) | Saline water microbial communities from Organic Lake, Antarctica - #46 | ecosystem: Environmental > Aquatic > Non-marine Saline and Alkaline > Saline | place: Antarctica: Organic Lake...
ACGGTATCGACCCCCAGGCATGGTTGGCCGACATTCTGGCACGCATCCCAGACTACAAAATCAACCGTGTCGATGATCTGCTGCCATGGAAAACCGCTCCATAGGGCGGTCAGACCGGACGCTTACACAATAAGAGCAAAGCGGTCTGACGGGTACTTGTCTTCCAGCCAGACATTGATGTCGGTCAGGTCATCGCACAATAAAATGATACGCTCTCGCGGTTCGAGTTTTTGCTCATGCATGATCTTAAATCTCCCTGTGTGTGGGAAGAACCTTGGCCGAACTCGTTCAATGCAAAGCGGATACGACCAGTTTATCTGAGTTTTGTGCTTCAGACCAAAAGACCACCTAAAAGTGATGATTTTTTCTTCCTAATTGACAGGTCTGGCCAATATCGATTGTAGAAAAACGATTTCCACGAGGTTGGAGCCTCAGGATAGAATGCAACTGCATAGGAGGCAAAGATGAATAGGAAGCCGATTTCATTTCGCGAGCAGATGAACCTTACACGTCCTGACGTGGTAGAGTGTCGAAAACGGAACCGTCTCAAGGGTGATATTGCGATGAGCCTACGGGCGCTTCGAGATGCCCATGGCATGAGCCAAGATGATATCTCTGAGGCAACAGGCATAACCAAAGTTACAATTGAAGAGATGGAGTCGCTGGTCGGTGCGCTTCCGCGTATAGAAGATCTCGAGCGCTTCGCCCATGTCTGCGGCGGTCGCATCCAAGTGGTGATCTCGCCTGACAAGTCGGATCGGCTAACTGATAGATCTGAAAACTCATCATAGAAGTAGTCTGTTCACTCCTTGGAACGGGTCCTCGCTGCGGTCAGCACCGAGGTCCGGTGTGCGGACAATGTTAGCTTTCGCTGCAAGTGCAAAAATCAGAACACGATCCAATTGACATTAGCGAGAAGGGTGCGAAGAGCTGCCGTTCGCCGCACATGGCACGAACGGCAGCTTCAGGTGTCAGCTGGCGTCTTTGAACTCGGCGTATTCGCCGCGCACCTGCACGGTCACAGTAGCATCCGAGCTGTCTCGGTTGCGCCAGAACCAGCCGTGTTCGCCGTCGAACGCGGCGACGATTTCGCCTTCGTTGCCGGTGGAGCCGCGGCCCTTCTCGTAGGTCACCGACTGACCGCCACCATGACCATGCATGTCGAAGTTCACGCGCCCGCCTTCAACGAGCATCCGGTATTCCACCGTCTGGCCTTCTTCCATCACCAGCTTCCATTCGGCACTGTCACCAGGTGCCAGAGTGAAGGTGAATTCGTCGCGCCAGACCTCGACCTCCTGCGCGTGTGCCGCGCCGACGAAGAGCCCGAAGATGTCGTTCATCAGGCTGGACTGCTCTTCTCCCTCAAGCTCCATCAACCTGTCGGCCTCGGCCTCCTCTGCGAGCTGGGTCTTTATTTCTCCCATCTCTGCCAGGCCGAGGACTCCTCCGATCCCGGTCGGGTCGATGTTGTATTCGGCGGGCAGAACGACGGTTACAAGGATCGCGACGGCGCTGACTGCCGCGATAGCGGTGGAACGGAGGAGCTGCGCGGAGCTTGGCAGCTCTTCAAGGCTCGGTTTTTCTGCGTTGAACATTTGGGTCTCCAATTTTCTCAGGTGGCTACGAAATAGCCGGTGATTTGCAGGCCCATGAGGATGAACCCCATGGACATCATGACGACGTTGGCGGTGTAGGCCTGGCGGAAAAAGTTCGGGGATTTCCGCCAAAAGCCCATCACGATGAGGATCACGGCGAGCGCCATGATCTGGCCAAGCTCGACGCCCACGTTGAACGCCAGAAGATTGGCCAGCAGCCCCTCCGAGGCGATTTCGTAGTCGAGGATCTTGGTGGCGAGGCCCGTGCCGTGGAATAGGCCGAAGATCAGTGTCGCGGCCTTGGTGTTGGGCTGAAACCCGAACCAGCGCTGGTAGGCGCCCAGATTGTCGAGCGCCTTATAGACGACCGAGAGGCCTATGATAGCGTCGATGATGTAGGCGTTGATGCCCCATCCGAACCAGACGCCCGCCAGCATCGTGGTCGAATGCCCCAGCGCGAAGAGGCTGACATAGATGCCGACCTCCTTCATCCGGTAGAGGAAGAAGACGACGCCCAGCAGGAACAGGATGTGGTCATATCCCGTGACCATGTGCTTGGCACCGAGATACATGAAGGGAATGATGTTCACTCCCCAGATTTCCTGAATGTAGCCCGCGTCACCTTCGGTGACATTGTGGGCAAGCGCGTGGCCCGTGCTTGAGATGAGCGCCGATAGCGCAATGAAGGACAGGATCGCGATCCGACGCGTGCCGGGATCGGTCCAGCCCCGATGGACTGTGTTCATGGGTTGAACTCCGCATATGTGTTTGATGATCGGATGAAACGCGCCGAGGGCGCGCGGTCGATCAGACGCGCGGAGGTCGTTCGATCTGTTCTGTCCGCAACGTACTCGCCGTGGCCGAACCGAGCCGCCATGAGGTCCTGTAGATGTCGAGCGGCTGCGACGACATATCGGGGCGAGGCACAACCGCCTGGCTATGGTCGTGATCGACACTGTCGTGGCTGTGTCCGTGCATGGCCCAAGCCAGGTCCTCTTCCAGACCATGCGAATGCCCATGCTCGGCGATCATCTCGGCATGCTCCTGAAGCACGTCGAGGATTGCGGGCGCGTGCGAGGTTGTAGGCATGACCGACCAGACAAGAACGGCCGCGCAGAGAAGCGTCGCGAAGGCGGCCTTTCCGATTGTTCGTAAACTTGTCATCAATACTGCCTGTCCGCTCGTCTTTCATGTGATGCGTCGCGGCACCATCTTGTTCTATCCCCCAGGGGAGGATATGAAATTCATATGACAACTAACCCTGTTCATGCAACCCATCCCGCCCTTATCGCTCGGCTGAAACGTGCTGACGGCCACCTGCGCGCCGTGATTGATATGATCGAGGCGGGCAAGCCATGCTTGGAGATCGCCCAACAGATGCAGGCGGTCGAAAAGGCTGTCACGAATGCCAAGCGGGCGCTGATCCATGACCATATGGACCATTGCTTGAACGTCGAAGGTTCCGAAACAGATCGCGCAGAACTGCGGACGATCGCCAAATATCTCTGAGGCCCGCCATGCTCGATATCCTCTCCGACCGCACCTACCGCCATCTGTTTCTGGCGCAGGTCGTGGCGCTTCTGGGAACCGGACTCGCGACGGTCGCACTTGGTCTGCTTGCCTTCGATCTTGCGGGCGACGGGGCCGCGCTGGTCCTCGGCACGGTCTTTACCATCAAGATGGTGGCCTATGTGGGTATCGCTCCCATTGCCGGGGCATTCGCGGACCGGGTGCCGCGCCGCGCTTTTCTGGTGACGCTCGATCTGGTGCGCGCCGGCGTTGCGCTGGCACTCCCTTTCGTGACCGAGGTCTGGCAGGTCTATGCACTGATTTTCCTGCTGCAATCGGCTTCTGCCGCCTTTACGCCGACCTTCCAGGCGACGATCCCGGATGTTTTGCCAGAAGAGGAGCGCTATACCCGCGCGCTGTCGCTGTCGCGGCTGGCCTACGATCTGGAAAACATCGTCAGTCCGACGCTGGCGGCACTTCTGCTCACGGTGATGTCCTACAATTCGCTTTTCCTCGGAACAGTTGTAGGTTTCGCGGCCTCGGCCCTTCTGGTTGTTTCGGTCCTGCTGTCCAGCCCCAGCCCGTCCGAGCCACGCGGAATCTATGATCGGACCACACGGGGCATCCGCATCTACCTTGCCACGCCCCGCCTACGCGGCCTCTTGGCGCTGAACCTCGCGGCAGCGGCGGCAGGAGCGATGGTGCTGGTCAATACTGTCGTTCTGGTGCGCGGCTCACTTGGCCTGTCGGAAAGCGCACTGGCATGGACAATGTTTGCCTTTGGCGCGGGCTCCATGACGGCCGCGCTGGTCCTCCCACGCATTCTGGATGCACTACCTGACCGGGCCGTGATGTTTGGCGGTGCAGGGTTGATGGTAGCGACACTTCTGGGGCTGGCGGCAACGGTCGTGGTGGCCGGTCTCGGCTGGTCCATCCTTCTGGGGGCATGGTTGCTGGTCGGGATCGGATATTCCGCCGTCCTCACCCCGTCTGGCCGATTGCTGCGCCGTTCCGCCCATGTAGGGGATCGCTCTACGCTGTTCGCGGCGCAATTTGCGCTGTCCCACGCCTGTTGGCTGGTGACCTATCCGCTGTCCGGATGGCTACTGACGGCCTATGGCGTCGTTCCTGCGCTGGTTGGGCTGGCCCTCATCGCGGCTTTAGGGATGCTCGTAGCGCTGAATCTGTGGCCATCCGGCGACCCCGTGGAGCTTGAACACACCCACGACAACCTGCCGCTCAGTCATCCCCACTTAAATGGGCATCGCAGGCACAGCCATGCCCTGGTTATCGACGAAAGCCATCCCCGCTGGGCTACGCATTTCTGAAGGTAGCAAGCCGAAACCGTGACCGGAGAAATTTCGCTTCTGCTTTTAGTGACATTGATATCCATCCATAGAGCCCCATCGGTCAAATCGAATTGGGAGGGGATATTCGCCACATCGAGTTTGAGAGTCCGCTTCTCTAATTGGGCGTTTTGGTCAAGCTCGTTTTCCTTCTTTCTTGTGGATCATTGTCACTCATCCGAGTCACGCTTCTCTTCGCAGTCTGGTTGATGCCATAGGGCATCGCTCCACGCATGTGTCGGATTGGCAGTGGAGAGCCTTGCTTTGGGACGCGCTTCTCGTTGCGCAGCAGCTATTTTCGGCTTCTTCCACAGACCTCGTCCGGTGAGGGACGATCCCGTTCGGCTTTGGAGGGTGGCGGATCAGATCATGCTGTGCCCTTCACCTCTGCCGGACGGAACTCGGTGCCATCTGCCCACATTCTATGCAGCAGGACGGCCAACTTTCTGGCCACCGCGACAACGGCGCGGCGGCGTCCTTTGGTTCGCACCAGTCGTATGCCCCAAGATTTGATCTGAGAGCCTGCCATCGTGCGCATCAGTAGGGCATTCGCTGCCGCATAAAGCGTCGCTCGAACATCCCGGTCTCCGGCTTTGGAAATTCTGCCGGGATTGTCATGCTCGCCAGATTGATAGCGCCTTGGTGTCAGCCCAAAATGAGCGGCAACCGTCCGAGACCGTTTGAAGCGCGCAGGATCGTCAACGGCAGCCTTCAAGGTCAGCGCGGCAATCGGCCCGACACCCGGAACGGTCATCATCCGGAGGCAAACCTCATCCCGGGCGGCGGCACGTTTGACACGGCGGTCCAGTTCAAGAAAGTGCTGATACAAGACCAGGCTCCAGAAACCAATTCGAATCGACGCAACAATATTTCGTAGTCCTTGATAGCGAAGGCGCCTGGAACATTTATACTATACAGGCCATAACAACGTCCGTTTTTCCAATCCTTCCTTGGAGTCGTGAACCGAGAAAAAAGATAATAAAAATGTCGCTTGGGTCGAAATTTCGCTAACGCAGCATTCAAAAAAAACGGCGGACGCCGGACCTTCGCTGCACTTGCGAGCCAATCTGGCTGCGAAGATGAAAGCTGCCATTCAGGCGGCTTCGAGGCAAAACTTTTCTCCGCCGCGCTGCACAGTGGCTTGCGTCAACAGGGGGTTCATGGAGCGAGCCTGATGGGCCGACGGTGGGTCCAGCGTCCCCCTTGGGGGGCAATCCCTCTCAGCGATAATCTAATCATGCCTGGGCATAGTGATATAGATGTTGGGGGCGCCGATCTCTTAGTGATCCGGAAAACTGCTCCTGTAATATCTTGGGCTTAGACGTGCGGCAGAGCAATGTGAAGTGCAGGCGTCATTTTCATGCTACCAGGTCTGTGAATCCGATGATTGATCCAAGTCAGTTCTTGAAGCCCGGAAGGGCCTATGCTCGCTTCCATGGCGATGTGCCAATAAACTGAGGAGAGATGCCATGAGACATTCGAAAAATTTCGCGGTTGCAGCCGTTGCCACGCTCTGCCTGACCGCCGTTGCGGTGCCGGTGGTCGCGCAGCAAACCCAGATGCAGCCAGGCCAGATGATGGGTGGCGGAATCGGTATGATGGGTGACCATGGTGGGATGGGCATGATGATGGGCGGAGGTCAGAACTATGCCATGGCCACGTTTGACACTAACAAGGACGGTACGCTCAGCCCTGAAGAAATGACAGCCGGCATTCAGGCCGAAATCAAGACGTATGACGCTGACGGCAACGGTACGCTTTCGCTTGAGGAATTTGCGGTGATGCACGCGGCTCATACGCGACCAATGACCGTGCGCGCCTTCCAGATGCACGACCCTGACGGCGACGCACAGGTGACGGAAGCCGAAATGGCTGCAATGGCCGCGATGATGGAAAGCCACAGCGGCTGGCAGCATGGCGATATGCAGGGCAGACATCGAGGCATGATGGGCGACAACTGATGCGCAGGTTTCGCCGTCAATCGCGCCAAGCGCCGGTTGGCGGGGGCAGTCTCATGAGTAATTGTAGGAGAAAACAATGATGAACGACTACGGCATGGGGAATGGAATGGGCTTTGGCTGGATCTGGGCGATCGTGTGCATCGTACTGGTCGGGCTCGCTATTGCGGCGCTTCTAAAATACTTGCGCAAATGAACTGAAAGGACTTCCGATGGACTACACGATGAATCGCCTGATACCGGACGCCGGTATTGACGCCGTTGACGCCCGCGCTCGCGATGCGTTGACCGATCACGGCTTTGGCATCCTGACCGAGATCGACGTCCGGGCGACGATGAAGAAGAAACTCGATGTCGAGATGCCAGCCTATCGAATCTTGGGCGCCTGCAACCCGAAGATGGCGCATCAGGCGATCGGGATCGAGCCGCGGGTCGGCGCGATGCTGCCTTGCAATGTCATCCTGCGAGAGGTCGAAGGCGGCGTGGAGGTCAGCGCCATCGACCCGGTGGCGTCGATGCAGGCGATAGAAAACGCTGAACTCACGGCCGTTGCAGGAGAGGTCCGCGACCTTCTGGCGAAGGCCGTCGCGGCGATCTGAGATGAGCCTGCGCGCCGTCATCCTGGCAGCGCTGGCGATCCTCGGGATCGCCTTGCTCAGCGTGTGGCAGTTCGCGCCATCGGTGTTCACCGAGGTACGCGGGCTGATGGACGCTGAGCGTCTCGATAAATTGGTGGCCCGCGCTGGCCTCTGGGGTCCTGTCGTGATCGTCACGCTGATGACCGTTGCGGTCGTGGCCAGCCCGATCCCGAGCGCACCGATCGCGCTCGCCGCCGGGGCTGCCTACGGACATCTCTGGGGCACGGTGCTGGTCGTGATCGGCGCCGAGCTGGGGGCGCTGATCGCCTTCGGTCTGGCGCGGTCTCTGGGGCATGACGTCTTGCGGCGGGTGTTCGGTGATCGGGTCGATGCCGGTTTGCTCGGCTCGCAGACTGCTTTGATGGCGACGGTCTTTGCCAGTCGGCTGATGCCCTTCGTGTCCTTCGACATGATCAGTTACGCGGCGGGGCTCAGCCGACTGCACGCTTGGCTCTTCGCGGTTGCGACACTGGCCGGGATCGTTCCGGCGAGCTTCCTGCTCGCCCATTTCGGCGGGGAAGCGGTGAGCGGAGACCTCCGCCGGGCGATATGGGCGGTGCTTGGCCTCGGCCTGATCACCGGATTGCCGCTGCTCTGGATCGCGACCCGACGCAAAACTCAAAAGGAATTCTGATGGCGGACGCCTACAAGAAAAACAGCATCACCTTGCCCGGCGCAGTGGCCATGGGCACTGGTGTTATGATCGGCGCTGGCATCTTCGCGCTGACCGGGCAGATCGCGGAACTCGCCGGGCCGCTCTTTCCGCTCTCGTTCGTCGTCGGTGCCATCGTGACCGCGTTCAGCGCCTACTCCTACATCAAGATGTCGAACGCCTATCCGTCTGCGGGCGGCATCGCGATGATCCTGGAGAAAGCCTACGGGCCGACAACAGTGGCGGCAGGTGCCTCGCTCCTTATGGCGCTGTCGATGGTCATCAACGAAAGTCTCGTCGCGCGCACCTTCGGCACTTACACGCTGCGGGCGTTCGGCGGCGATGCCGACAGCATTCTTGTTCCGGTTCTGGGCATCGGGCTGATCGTCATTGCCTATCTCGTGAATGCCTCGGGCACCCGTTCGGTCGGGCTGGTTTCCATCGTCATGGCCGTACTGAAGGTGGGCGGCATCGCGCTGTTCGGTGTTTCGGCACTTTGGGCCAGCGGTCTGACGTTCGAGGCGACGGGTGGAGACGCGGGCGCCACCGGCTTCGTGGCATCGGTCGCGCTGTCGATCCTTGCTTTCAAGGGCTTCACCACGATCACCAACAGCGGTGCCGAGATCACCAAGCCACATCAAAACGTGGGGCGGGCCATTGTCCTGTCCATTGGGATTTGCGTGATCGCCTATCTGCTTGTCGCCTTCGCCGTCGGCTCCAGCCTGCCTCTCGACCGCATCGTGGCAGCCAAGGATTACGCACTTGCCGAGGCGGCCCAGCCCGCCCTCGGACAGATTGGCTTCTACCTGACGGTGGCGCTGGCGCTGGTCGCCACGGCGTCGGGTCTGATCGCCAGTGTGTTCGCGGTCTCGCGGATGCTGGCAATGCTGACCGACATGAAGATGATCCCCCACAGCCATTTTGGGATGCCGGGCACGATCAAGGATCATACACTGGTCTACACCGTCGTGATCGCAGGCTTCCTGACGGTCTTCTTCGACCTCAGCCGCATCGCCTCGCTTGGCGCGTTCTTCTACCTGGTGATGGACATGATCATCCACTTGGGCGTGTTCCGGCATCTGCGCGAGGAGATCGGCGCGCGGGGTTGGGTGCTGCTGACGGCCATCGTACTCGATGCCGTAGTGCTGACCGCCTTCGCCGTGATGAAGTGGCATTCCGACCCGCTGATAGTCGTGATTGGCGTCATCGTCATGGCGCTCGTGTTCCTCTTCGTGCGGGTTTTCCTCGCGCGCAATCCGGTCAGGGAAGACGCTCACGATGACCATTGAGAAATGGCTTGAGCTTCCAATGACTGGAAGCCTTAGGCTGAGAAACAACTGAAAGGCTGGCACCTCATGGACCACGATCACCCACACACGGCACCCGAAATCCCGTCGGAGACAGAGACTGCCAAGGACCCGGTCTGCGGGATGACGGTCGCGGTCAAGCCCGACGGGCGGTACGCGGAGTTTGGGGGCGAGACCTTCCATTTCTGCTCCGAGAAATGCCAGACGAAGTTCAAGGCCGACCCTTGGCACTATGCGTCAGGCCGCGCTGCGGGCAAGAAGAAGGCAGCACCCGCCGACGTTCAGTACACCTGCCCGATGCACCCCGAGATCATCCGCGACGCGCCCGGAGCCTGCCCGATCTGCGGCATGGCGCTGGAGCCGATGCTGCCAACCGACGAGCCCAGCGAGGAGTTGACCGACTTCACCCGCCGGATGTGGATTTCGGCGGCTGCGGCGGTGCCGCTGATCGTGCTGACCATGGGCGGGCTGGTCGGCCTGCCGGTGCGCGACTGGATCGGGCATCAGATGGCCAGCTATCTGGAATTCGTGCTGGCCACACCGATCGTGCTTTGGGCGGCATGGCCGTTCTTCAAGCGGGGCTGGGATTCCGTCGTGAATCGATCACCAAACATGTGGACGCTGATCAGCCTTGGGGTGTCGGCGGCCTATCTCTATTCGATTTTCGCGACGTTCCTGCCGGGCCTTTTCCCCGAACAATATCGCATGGGCCAAGGCGTCGGCACATACTTCGAGGCGTCAGTGGTGATCGTTGCACTGGTTTTTGTCGGCCAGGTGCTGGAACTTCGGGCGCGCGAACGCACGGGCGACGCGATCCGCGCGCTTCTCGACCTCGCGCCAAAGACTGCGCGGCGTATCTTGCCGGACGGCAATGAATACGACGCGCCGCTGGAAAACATCATGGAAGGCGACCGGCTGCGTGTACGCCCCGGCGATGCGGTCCCGGTGGACGGAACGGTGATCGAGGGGCGGTCAAGCTTGGACGAAAGCATGCTGACCGGAGAGTCGATGCCCGTCGAAAAAGGCCCCGGCGATGCTGTGACCGGGGCCACGATTAACAAGAACGGCTCTCTGGTGATCGAAGCGGGTAAGGTCGGCGCTGATACCGTTCTGGCGCAAATCGTGACCATGGTGTCGAACGCGAAGCGGTCACGTGCCCCCATCCAGGGCCTCGCGGACCGGGTCTCAGCCATATTTGTGCCAACGGTCGTGGGAACCGCGATCTTTGCGTTCGCCCTTTGGATGATCTTCGGGCCGGAACCAGCGCTGGTCTTCGCCATCGCCTCGGCGGTGTCGGTGCTGATCATTGCCTGCCCCTGTGCGCTGGGACTGGCGACGCCGATCTCGATCACTACGGCGGCAGGGCGTGGGGCGCAGGCGGGCGTGCTGATCAAGGACGCAGAGGCGCTGGAACGCATGGCATCTGTCGATACGCTGATCGTGGACAAGACCGGCACGCTAACCATGGGCAAGCCGAAGCTGACTGACACATTGGCGCTGGGGGATTTGGCCGAGGCGGACCTGCTATCGCTGGCCGCGGCATTGGAACGCGGGTCCGAGCATCCTCTTGCCGAAGCGATTGTCGAAGGGGCCGAAGCGGCGGGCGCCGCACGGCAAGAGGCCACCGATTTTGAGGCGGTCACTGGCAAGGGTGTGCACGGACTAATCGGCGGTCGCGCCGTAGCACTTGGCAACTCGGCGATGATGATGGAGATGGGTCTGGACACGGGCGCGGCCGAGGCACAGGCCGATGCCCTGCGAGCTGAGGGCAAGACAGCGATGTTCATCGCAGTCGACGGGGCGCTGGTGGGGATCGTTGCCGTGGCCGACCCGATCAAGGACAGCACAGCGCAGGCGATAAAGGAACTACATGCGCAGGGGCTGCGCGTCATCATGGCGACGGGCGACAACGAACGCACGGCGCAGGCGGTGGCGGGCAAGCTCGGCATCGACGAGGTGCGCGCGGGTGTCCTGCCGGAAGACAAGAAGGACCTGATCGACCAGTTGCGCAAGGATGGCCACAAGATCGCCATGGCAGGTGATGGGGTGAATGACGCGCCTGCGCTGGCTGCCGCTGACGTCGGCATCGCCATGGGGACCGGGGCCGACGTGGCGATGGAAAGCGCAGGGATCACGCTGCTGGGTGGCGATCTGATGGGCATCGTACGGGCCCGCAAATTGGCGCGGGCGACCCTGCGCAACATCAAGCAGAACCTGTTCTTCGCCTTCGCCTACAACTCCCTTGGCGTGCCGATCGCGGCGGGGCTGCTCTATCCTTTCACCGGTCTTCTGCTCTCACCGATGATCGCGGCGGCCGCGATGAGCCTGTCTTCTGTCTCGGTCATCACCAATGCGCTGCGGTTGCGGCGAATCGATTTGTGAGGAAATGGCAATGGCTGAAAAACCGAACCGCTGGGAAAACGTCTACCAAAGCAAGGCTGAGGCCGAGACGAGCTGGTTCGAGGATCGTCCGCAGGTCTCGCTCGACCTGATCGCGGCGACAGAGGCGACCAGCGACGCCGCCATTCTCGACGTTGGCGCGGGGGCGTCGCGGCTCGTGGATTGCTTGCTGGAACTGGGCTATCACCGGATCACTGTGCTCGACCTGTCGGACTCAGCGCTGGCAAAGGCCCGCGCGCGACTGCCCAAGGATGTGCCCGTCGAGTGGGTTGTGTCGAACATCCTCGATTGGCAACCGCCAGGGCACTTCGATGTCTGGCATGACCGGGCAGCGTTTCATTTCCTCACCGATGTCGCCGATCAGCAGGCCTATTTCGAGGTCATGGATCGAGCTCTTGGCCCCGGTGGCCATGCCATCATCGGCACATTTGCGCTGGATGGACCAGAAAAATGCAGCGGACTGCCGGTTGCCCGCTATGACGCGAGGCTGCTCACGGAACGGCTGGGTCCGAACTACCGGCTGATCCAGTCCTTAATACACGATCACCACACGCCTTGGGGCAGCATGCAGCGGTTCCATTTTGGCTTGTTCAGAAAAACCTGATCTATCAGCCAGTCCGCTGACCCGCGTCTGGGGCCAGTTCAGCGTCGGCTTCCGCAGCGAACACTATTTCCGCGCGTACTCGCGAACGGCCTGAAACAGTTCATGTACTAACTTTCAATTTGGACCACTCAAGTGAGGCTGCTCATCGGAAGTTTGCCACAGGCGGGAGGATCAACTTTGATCTTCACGCACATTCAGGCAGCGAAGAGGTTGCCTACGAGAGAGGCCGTGGTCAGACAGCAGGAGATGGCAGCATCACAGCGCCCTTCGCAGGCGGTCACAGCTGGTTCTGGCGCAACCGCGACAAAACTGACCGTAGGGTAACGCTGAAGCTGCGCGGCGCTTACTGGGAGATTGTGCGCCCGTAGGAGAGTGTTGGCTCCTGCCTCGTGGCAGGGGTCATCTCACGATCAGCTAACAATGGGCGTATCGCGCGTCTGCCTCAATCAGCCAATATTGTTCTACTCATCTTCAAAGTTCTTATAAATGAATGCTTGACCTTACCCCTGCTGGAACGGCTATCGCTGCGAAAAAGTAAACTGAAAACAGAGGTATTGATGAGGCAAACACTTGCAGTGGTGACCATAATACTTGTTGCTGGGCTCGCCTACGCTATTTGGACCGCTCTGGGTCAGAGCGTTCAAAATACGCCCGATACACCCGTTGCCGGTGGTGAAATGGCTGACGTCGCAGTGCCGGATACCCTGACGCAAAATGCGCAAATCGGAAAACGTGCCTTCGAGGCAAACTGTGCGTCCTGCCACGGCACAAACGCCGCAGGACGCGAAGGAGTAGCACCACCCCTTGTCCACAAAATTTATGAGCCAAGCCACCACGCTGACGAGAGCTTTCAGCGGGCGGTGGCATCGGGGGTGCGCGCGAACCACTGGCCGTTCGGAGACATGCGTGCGGTTGAGGGTCTGACACGCGGCGAGGTCACACTCATCACCACCTACATTCGGGAATTACAACGCGCCAACGGAATCAACTGATGGCCTATGAGGACGAGAAAATGAAAAATATAATACTTGCTGGCATGATTGCCTTTTGGGCCACAGGCGCTGTGGCGCATTCGGCCATGGACGAGACGACACCGGCCAATGAGGCGGTTTTGACTGACGCTCCATCCGAAATTGTCATGAACTTCTTGCACGATATTCGCCTGACAAAGGTGCGCCTGACACATGCTGATAACCCTGCCGTCGATCTGGATCTGAGTGCCTACAAAGGAATGGAAATAGATTTCACTGTCCCTATGCAGTCCGTGGGAAGCGGGACCTATGTGATTGACTGGCGCGGATTGGGGGCTGACGGCCACGCGATGACTGGCTCGTTCAGCTTTGTTGTAGAGTAACGATGCCTGATATCTGGGGGCAGGCAGCGATCATCATCAAGGTTGCGCTTTATCTTGGCGTGTTGACAGCAGTCGGAAGTGTCATCGTCGCATTGGTATTCCGGCTGGAGCGCTTGCGAGGGGTGGCGCTGGTTTTTGCGGTGGTCGGCCTTGTGGCTGCCGCGCTGTCCTTTTCGTTGAGCGGTGCTAACCTGACCGGTGACGCAAGTGGCATGACAGATCCGGAAATGCTGGGGCTTCTCTGGACCACGTCCGTCGGGACAGCATTTATGGTCCGGCTGATCGGTCTGGGCCTGCTGATCCTTGGTCTGTTTTTAGGTCGGGGCGGGCTATGGCTCTCGGCCGTTGGTGGCCTTGTCTCGCTCTGGTCGTTTGTTCAGGTGAGCCATGTATCGACCCGAGAAAACGTGCTCCTTGATATCTCGCTTATGCTGCACCTGGTTACCATCGGCTTTTGGATCGGGATTCTGATCCCGCTAAAGCGGCTGGCATCGGCTGAGGTCACATGGCCCGAGGCCGCTGATCTCGGGCACCGGTTTGGCATCCTCGCGAAGATCATGATCCCTGTATTGATTGTCGCGGGAGTGTATATGAGTTATGTCCTTGTCGGTTCGTTCAAATCGCTGGTGAATACAGGTTATGGGCAGGCCCTGATTCTGAAGGTCGTATTTGTCGCCGGGTTGCTTGCCTTGGGTGCCGCTAATAAACTGCGGTTCATCCCGGCTTTACAGGCAAAAGACCCTCATGCGGCAGGCCATCTGTCAAAATCCATATCCGTTGAGTGGGGGGTAATCCTCGCTGTTATCGGGACGACAGCGCTTTTGACGTCCAATCTTACTTTGCCAACATGAGGTTCACATGAACAGACGACAGTTTCTCGCTTCGGCTTCGGCTCTCGCTCTCCTTCCGCGCCAAGTAATGGCAGCACAAGATCCGCTGCGGCTGAAGGCTGAAGCGGTCGTTCAGCAGGTCCTGCCGGAGGGCGATGGCATGACCGCGATGCTTGGGTTCAACGGCGCGATGCCCGGGCCTGAACTGCGGGTGCGCCGTGCGCAGCGCGTTACTGTGGAAGTCGAGAATGGATTGGACGAAGGCACGGCGGTCCACTGGCACGGAATCCGGTTGGAGAACAAGATGGACGGGGTTCCTGTTTTGACGCAGAGCCTTATCGATCCCGGCAGGACCAAAACATACAGCTTCGTGCCTCCGGATGCAGGAACCTATTGGTATCACTCTCACTACATCTCCAATGAACAGGTTGCACGGGGCATGATGGGGCCGTTGATCGTCGAGGATGACGTGCCGCCGGATGTTGATCACGATATTACTGTGCTTTTGTCGGATTGGCGGATGCAGGAAGATGGCAGCCTTGTTGAAGAATACAGCGACATGCATAGTGTCGCCCACGGCGGATACATGGGGAACTTCGCGCGCGGGTTCCTGTCCAAATCGACGGTTCAGGTCGGGGATCGCGTCAGATTGCGGATGATCAATGCGGCTACAAACCGTATCTTTCCGGTGCAGGTCACTGGTGTGAGCGGATCAATCATGGCCTATGATGGCATGGCCTTGGCTGTGCCGCGCCCCCTGACACAGGTCATTCTGGCTCCGGCGCAGCGTGCCGATCTGATTGTCGATGTAGAGGCCGATGTCGGTTTTGATATGGTCATCCGTGACGGACTATATCGCTTGGCCGACCTTGCAGCCGAGGGCACAAATACCGATAGGATGCCAAGCCCGATCACAGCGCTGTCACCGCCTGATCTGCCGATACCTGACACGCCAAGCCAGCATTTGACGCTGACATTGATGGGTGGTGCGATGGGCGGACGGCACGACGGCGATAATATCTGGGCATTCAACGATGTTTCCGACTTGCAGGAAGAACCGTTTGGGACATTCCAGCGGGGCGAGACCGTCAGGATTACCATGGTGAACGATACGTCGTTTCCGCATGGTATCCACCTGCACGGTCATCATTTCTATGAGGTGGGCGAGGGCAATGCCTTGGGCGATCTGCGCGACACGACACTGGTGGATGCAGGGGCAAGCCGCGATATCATCTGCGTCTTCGATAACCCCGGGCGTTGGCTTTTGCACTGTCACATGCTCAGCCATGCTGTTGGCGGGATGCGCACATGGGTCAATGTCGTATGAAATGGCTCGCGCCACTCCTGATTGTCTTGGCCACTGCCGCTGGCGCGGATCACGAACTGGAAAACCGGGATCTATCTGCGGGAAGCGCTTTATACGATCAGCACTGTGCAGCATGTCATGGCGCAGACCTCGAAGGTCAACCTGACTGGCAGTCGCCCGATGCGGACGGGGTGCTGCCCGCTCCGCCCCATGATGCGAATGGCCATACGTGGCACCACGATAATGCCCTCCTGTTCAATTACACAAAACTGGGTGGGAAAGGCGCACTGGCCGCATTGGGCATCAAGGATTTCAACAGTGGCATGCCTGCCTATGAGAGTGTGATCCCCGACGGTGATATCTGGAATATCCTCGCCTATATTCGATCAACCTGGCCCGCGCGGGAGCGCGATATTCAGGCAAGCAGAAACCCGCCTCACTGACGCAAGAGGGCTGTGTGAATCCTACGCCGAGAGTGATTGCTCTCGGCCCTGCACCAGATAGTCTTGCATGGACCCGTGACGATGACGGATGAGTCGACCAAATCGGTATTGCCCCTTGACCTTCCATCCACTGGAAGCACTATCTCTTGATTATGTCAGATCAGGAGTCTCATTATGAGCAGCGAAAATTCATTCACCTTTTACGTCCGCGAGATGAATTGCGGCTCCTGCGTGGGTCGGGTCGAAAAGGCGCTGCTTTCCGTGCCGGAGGTGCAAGAGGCTACAGTCAACCTCGCCGCCGAGACTGCCACTGTGGTGGTCGGCGGTAATTTCGATATGGGTTTGATCGCCACAGCGCTCGATACCGCAGGGTATCCAGCCGAGTTGCAAGCGTTCCGCTTTTCCGTCGAGAATATGTCCTGTGCGTCCTGTGTCGGCCGTGTCGAGCGCGCCCTTGCAGCCGTTCCGGGTGTGGTATCCGCTTCGGTGAACCTGCCGCAAGAGGAGGCGACCGTTCAGGCACTGGGTGTATCGGCGGCGTCGATTGCACAGGCGGTAACTGTTGCGGGTTATCCTGCGAGTGTGATCACGGATCAGGGCAGCGTTGATGTTACCCAAGGGCGCAAGGCAGCAGAGGCTGCACACCTTAAAAACATGACGTTGGTTGCGGCGGTGCTGACGCTGCCTGTGTTCATCCTTGAAATGGGCAGCCACATGATCCCCGCGCTGCATCAAGTGATCATGAACACGCTGGGCATGGGGCTGAACTGGGGCATCCAGTTTGTCCTGACGACCATCGTTCTGGCGTGGCCCGGACGGGATTTCTACCTAAAAGGCTTCCCCGCATTGTTCAAAGGTGCGCCCGATATGAACTCGCTGGTGGCGCTTGGCTCGTCCGCCGCTTGGGGGTTTTCCACTGTCGCACTTTTCGCACCGTCGCTTTTGCCTGCTGGCACACGAGTTGTCTATTTCGAGGCAGCAGCGGTCATCGTCACCCTCATTTTGCTGGGACGGTTTCTTGAGGCACGGGCAAAGGGACGCACGGGACAGGCTATTGCCAAGCTGGTCGGCCTCAAGGCAAAGACCGCCCATGTGGAACGGGACGGCGAAGTGATTGAGCTGCCGGTGGATGAGATCGTTGTCGGTGATCTGGTGCAGGTTCGGCCGGGCGAGAAAATTGCTCTGGACGGAACCGTGGTCAAAGGCGCGTCTTACGTAGATGAAAGCATGATTACGGGCGAACCTGTGCCTTCCGAAAAGACCCAAGGCGCGGGTGTGGTGGGCGGCACTGTGAACGGAACCGGCGCGCTGGTTTTCCGCGCGACAGCAGTTGGCAGCGATACGATGCTGGCCCAGATCATCCGCATGGTGGAGGAGGCGCAGGGCGCCAAGCTGCCCATTCAGGATTTGGTCAACCGCATCACGCTGTGGTTCGTGCCTGCCGTGATGGCAGTGGCGACGGTGACGTTTCTGACATGGCTGCTGGTTGGCCCCGATCCCGCGCTCAGCTTTGCGCTGGTCGCGGCGGTGGCGGTCCTGATCATCGCCTGTCCTTGCGCGATGGGTTTGGCCACGCCCACGTCGATCATGGTGGGCACGGGGCGCGCGGCCGAACTGGGCGTGCTGTTCCGGCGCGGCGATGCCTTGCAGTCGCTCAGCAACGTGCAGACAGTTGCCTTGGACAAGACCGGCACACTGACACAGGGCCGTCCGGAACTGACCGATTTGACAGTGACGGACGGATTCGAGGAAGCCGATGTTTTGCTGCTGGTAGCCTCGGTTGAGGCCACATCGGAGCATCCGATTGCGGCGGCCATCCTGCGGCGCGCTGAGCAGGACGGGCTGTCCCTTGCACCCGTCGAGGAGTTCAACTCCGTCACGGGCTACGGGGTCAGCGCCGTCATAGAGGGGCGCAAAGTCCTTGTTGGGGCAGACCGCTTCATGATCCGTGAAGGAATCGCACTTGACGATGTCGAAGGTGTGGGAACGAAGCTGGGCCAAGCCGGCAAGACGCCGCTGTATGCTGCCATTGACGGGCGTCTTGCCGCCATCATCGCAGTGTCGGACCCGATCAAACCCAGCACAGCCGAAGCGATTTCTGCCTTGCATGCCTTGGGGCTCAAGGTCGCCATGATCACCGGCGACAATCACGCGACAGCCAATGCGATTGCGGCGACACTTGGCATTGATACGGTTGTGTCCGAAGTGCTGCCGGAGGGCAAAGTTGCAGCAATACAAAAGCTTCAGGCAGGGGACCGCAAGGTCGCATTCGTCGGGGACGGGATCAACGATGCGCCCGCTTTGGCTCATGCGGATGTTGGCGTGGCGATCGGCACCGGCACTGATGTTGCGATCGAGGCGGCGGATGTGGTGCTGATGTCTGGAGACTTGAAAGGCGTGGTGAATGCGTTGCACATCAGCCGACGAACGATGCGCAATATCCATCAAAACCTGTTCTGGGCGTTCGGGTATAACGCCCTGCTGATCCCCGTCGCTGCGGGTGTGTTTTATCCCCTGTTCGGGTTGATGTTGTCGCCTGCACTGGCGGCGGGGGCGATGGCGCTTTCGAGTGTATTTGTGCTCTCTAACGCGCTGCGCCTGCGCTGGATCGCGCCGACGCTCTCTGAGAGCCGGTCAACAGGTACCGAACGCCGCAAATTCGTGCCAGCAGCAGCGGAATAGGAGACAACCCATGAATATCGGTGAAGTATCGAAGAAGGCGGGACTGCCGCCCAAAACGATCCGCTACTACGAGGATATCGGCCTGATCACACCCCTGCGCGATCCAAACGGGTATCGCAGTTTCCGTGACGGCGACATGCACAAGCTGGCGTTTTTGGGCCGCGCGCGCGCCCTGGGGTTCACCATCGAGGATTGCCGTAATCTGCTGGCGCTCTGGGACGATCAGGACCGCGCCAGTGCCGATGTGCGCGCCATCGCCAAAGAGCATCTGGCCCAGATCGAGAGCAAGATCGCAGACCTCGCTGCCATCCGCGATACGCTGTCCCATCTGGTGCGGGAATGCGCCGGTGACGGTCGTCCTGATTGTCCAATCCTGAACAAACTCGAGAAGTTTTCGACGTAATTATGGAACCCTCCAGCGCTGGAACGGGGTTTTAACCTGATACACGCAATTTATCTGGAGGTTATTTTCATGTCCTATTGGCGCTTTTTCGCGATGATCATCACATCGACTGTGGTGATGTATGGCTTGATGTATCTCAACACCTACGCGCTTGATCATGTATTTTTCAGCGAAACACGCAGCTACATGGCGCTCTATATGGGGGCGGTGATGGCAGTGATCATGTTGGCTTTCATGCTGGGCATGTACACCAACCGCAGCGCCAATATCGCTATCCTCATCGGGAGCGTGGCGATCTTTGCAGCCTCATTGTTTCTGGTGCGCAGTCAGACAACTGTCGATGACACATCGTGGATGCGCGCCATGATCCCACACCATTCCATCGCGATCCTGACTTCCGAGCGGGCAAATATCTCCGACCCGCGGGTGCGCCAGCTGGCTAACGATATCATTGAGGCGCAACGGCTGGAGATTGCAGAAATGAAGGCGCTGATCATCGATCTGGAAGGCGGCCCAACCGCGACACCTGAAATCGACGGCAAGTGAAGGAGACTGACATGCCCAAAGATCAAAACACGAAAACCGCAGAGCTTTACCGTATGGTTATGCCAGACCACACTTGTCCCTATGGCCTGAAGTCAAAGGACCTATTGGAGCGGCAGGGATATGAAGTCGAAGATCATCATCTGATGACCCGGGATCAAACTGATGCTTTTATGGAAAAGCATGACGTAAAGACCACGCCACAGACTTTTATCAACGGTGAACGGATCGGCGGGTACGAAGCCATGCGCATCCACTTCGGCCTCGACAAGCCCGAGGACGAGCAATCCGATACTTCCTATCAGCCCGTAATTGCAATCTTTGCGGTCGCATTCCTTATGGCACTTGGCCTGTCGTGGTATAGCTTCCAAAGTATCGTCACGGTGCAAGCGTTCGTCTGGTTCATCTCCATCTCGATGTGCTTTCTGTCAGTTCAAAAGCTTCAAGACATCGAGAGCTTTTCCACCATGTTTTTGAACTACGACTTGCTCGCGAAACGCTGGGTTCCCTACGGCAAAGTCTATCCGTTTGGGGAAGCATTTGCCGGGATCGCCATGACTGCTGGCGCGCTGTTGTGGATCGCTGCACCGGTGGCGATCATCATCGGCGGCATCGGTGCCGTATCGGTGATCAAGGCGGTCTACATCGACAAACGGGAACTGAAGTGCGCCTGCGTAGGCGGTGATAGCAACGTGCCGCTTGGTTTCATTTCCCTGACGGAAAACCTGATGATGCTTGGCATGGGGTTCTGGATGCTGATCAGAATGCTGTAGTTACGCCCGGAGAACGGTGGCGTCGGCAAATGGGCGCCACCCTTTTTAGAAAGTTGAAAACCTTCCAGCGCTGGACGGATTGACAGAGCTTTACAACTGGCCCACACGAGAGGGATGAGATTGAGAAGTTCCTTAATTGCACTGCTCAAAACGCTCGCTTGCGCGGCGTTCGCTTTTGCATTGGTGCTTCTCCCACCGAGCGCTTCGCACGCGTCTTCAAACATGCATGACAGCCATCATGCGGTATCTGACAAAGCCGATCACAGCGGTATAGATCATAGTGCGACGGCTGTGACCCAATCAGAATGCGGCGCTTTAGCAAGTTCCGATAGCAAGGATCATGTAGGCGGTAAATGTTGCAGTGGTATTTGCAGCTCTGTTGTCCTCGGTGAGATAGGCACTGTTTTTGTGAGGCAGTCCACAAGTGGCGGCTATCTGCCGCTCAATCCACAGATGAACTCTGTCGCGCAGTCCGGCTTCTTGCGCCCTCCCCAATTCCTGATTTGATCCGGAGCTCTTAACGGAGCTTTTCGTCTCGAGTGTCAGTGTGCGCGGTTCTGAAATCCATCAATCAGGCTCATCTCATGAAAATTCAACTCGTTATGGGGGCTTCGGCCCTCGCACTCGGCGCATGTGCTCAAGATATCAAGCCGTTGCCATATACCCAGACACCGTTGCCAGTTGTGACTGCCCAACAGTCCGTGACGAACGCGGCAGTCGTGTCCCCGATCAGATATCAGGACCCGCTTGCGGGATACACCTATCGCGGCCCGACTGGCCCGCGCGACTGGCGGACGGTCAACGAAGAACAATCGGAGGGTAACTGATGCGTATCTCGAAACTCCCGTTGATTGCTGGCATCCCATTATTCCTTGGTGCCTGTGCGGTGGCCGTACCGGGCGCCTACACAGAGCCGAAAGCAGGCTTTGCCAATGTGGCGAGCCAGATCACCCCTGCTATTGGAAAACGGACAGTATTTGCCGAGACCCAAGCTGAAAACGAAGCGCTCAAGAAGCAGGTGCATGGCATGGTGCATCGCAAAACGATCTCGGCGGATACTGCGGTGCAGGTGGCTTTGCTGAACAATAAGGGCTTGCAGGCGTCCTATGCGAATGTCGGACTGTCCGCCGCTGATGCGTGGCAAGAATCCACACCGGTCAATCCGATCGTCTCTATAGGTGTTTTGGGGATTGGTGCGCCCGAACTGGGTGCATACCGCGCCATAGAAGGGCTGATCCGCGCCAACATTCTGGATGCGACGACACGCAAGCAGCGCCGCGAGATTGCGGACGCGAGCTTTCGTCAGGCGCAACTGGCGGCTGTGAATGATACCTTGTCGCTGGCAAATCAGACCCGCCAAGCTTGGATCACAGCGGTGGCCGCATTTGAAGCTGTGGGCTATCTCAAGCGTGCAAAGGTCACATCAGACGCAGGGTCCGAACTGGCACGCAAGCTGGGGGAAACGGGTGCTTTGAACAAGGCCGGTCAGGCCCGCGAACAGGCGTTCAACGCAGAACTGGCGGGGCAACTGGCAAAGGCGCGGCTGAATGCAGAAAAATCCAAGGAAGAGCTGACACGCCTCATGGGGCTGTGGGGCACGGATGTGGACTATTACGTCCCCGATGCGCTGCCTGCATTGCCGAAGTCTGTCGGCAGAATTGACAATATTGAGGCCAAGGCGCTTCGCAACCGCGTGGATCTGCGCGTTGCAAAATTGGGGCTTGAGGCACAGGCAGCCGCCTTCGGTCTCACGGACCAGACCCGGATTGTCAGCGATCTTGAGATCGTCGCAGGGGCCGAGTTCGAGCGCGAAGCAGGCGAGGACGGGGACACCGAGAAAGTCCTCACTCCACAGGTCGAACTGGAGTTCGCAATTCCGATTTACGACACGGGCAAGGCACGGATGCGCAAGGCGGAGCTGTCATATCTGCAAGCTGCCAATGTGCTTGCCGAAACGGCAGTAAATGTGCGCTCCGAGGCACGCAGTGCAGAGGCATCCTATCACGCGACCTATAAGATCGCGCGCCACTACAGGGATGTTCTGGTCCCCCTGCGCCAGACCGTCGAGGAAGAAGGTCTCCTTTCTTATAACGGGATGATCACCAACACGTTCGAGCTGTTGACGGATGTGCGCGAGAAGCTAAGCGCATCCCTTGAGGCAGCAAATGCAAAAAGCGACTTCTACATGGCCCAGGCCGATCTGACAGCTGCCATTTATGGCGGCGGTGCAGGCGGCGGTGGCGCTGGTGGAGAGGGCGCAACTGTTGCCGCTGGTGGCGGTGCAGGACATTGAAAAGGAACTATGAAATGTTGAACAGACGTCAATTACTCGGAGCGGGTGCTGCTGGTGCAACGCTTGTCTCCTCCCAGGCATGGGGCAAGACCCTGAACATGGGCCTGCCTGAGGCCGCGCAGATGGACAGTGCCGCGACTGCGATCACCGCACGGCCCTCAACGGGGGTGGACTATAACCCTGTTGTCACACTCAACGGCTGGACCTTGCCGCACCGGATGAACAACGGGGTGAAGGAGTTCCACCTTGTTGCCGAGCCAGTTGAGCGTGAGCTGGCTGACGGCATGATCGCACATTTGTGGGGCTATAACGGTCAGTCGACCGGCCCCACAATCGAGGCGGTCGAGGGGGACCGCGTGCGCATCTACGTCACCAACAGGCTGCCGGAAAACACCTCTGTCCATTGGCACGGGATGATCCTGCCATCAGGGATGGACGGTGTCGTGGGCCTCAGTCATCCGGGGATCAAGCCGGGCAAAACCTTTATCTACGAGTTTGATCTGATCAAATCCGGCACGTTCATGTACCACCCGCATGCAGACGAGATGGTGCAGATGGCGATGGGGATGATGGGCATGTTCGTCGTCCACCCCAAGGACCCGACATTCATGCCCGTGGACCGCGATTTCCTGATCATGCTGAACGCGTTCGACATTGATCCGGGCACCTATGTGCCGCGGATCATGACGATGGCGGATTTCAACCTGTGGACCTGGAACAGCCGGATTTTCCCCGACATCGACCCGCTGGTCGTGAACAGGGGCGACAAGGTGCGCGTGCGTGTTGGCAACCTCACGATGACAAACCACCCGATCCACATGCACGGGTATGACTTCAAAGTGACCTGCACCGACGGCGGCTGGGTGCCGGAAAGCGCGCAGTGGCCCGAGGTCAGCATCGACATCCCCGTGGGCGCGATGCGTGCCTATGAATTCACCGCCGATCACTTGGGCGATTGGGCAATCCACTGCCACAAATCGCACCATACGATGAACGCCATGGGCCATGATGTGCCGACATTCATCGGGGTGGACAAGTCGCAGCTCACGCAGAAAATCCGGACCTTCCAGCCGGATTATATGCCAATGGGCACGGCCGGTATGGGCGACATGGGCAAGATGTCGATGGAACTTCCCGACAATACTATTCCGATGATGAATGGTTGGGGACCGCACGGTCCGATCGAGATGGGTGGCATGTTCTCAGTCGTCAAAGTCCGTGAAGGCATCGGAGCGGACGATTACGAGGACCCCGGCTGGTATGAAAACCCTCCAGGCGAGCAGGCGTATGAATGGACCGGTGAACTGCCGGACTTTGCGTCCAACACCAGCCCTAAAACCATTCTTACACCGAAAAAAACGCAAAAGGGCTAAATCTGCCTTTTGCTCGAAATATCAACAAAACTACAGGAAAAACAGATGAAAAATCTTCTTTTGACGACCGCGATTGCGTTTACTTTTACCATGCCGGCGTACGCTTCCGGCACTCATGGTGGTGCCCATGATACAGTAAAGGTTGAAGAAACCGAAGCCCATGGTGCAGATGGCCACGGCGATAACCATGCGGCAATGATGATGATTGGGATGCCCGGTGACGCCACAAAAGTAGACCGGACCATCAACGTCACCATGGTGGAGACCGATGACGGAAAAATGCTGCTTGAAGGGGATGAGATGACCTTCGAAAAAGGCGAAACCATCCGGTTTGTTATCGAGAACAAGGGTGAGCAGGAGCATGAGTTCGTCCTTGATACGGTGGAGCGCAACGCTGCCCACAAGGTCGAAATGGCCAAGATGGCGATGGAGCATGACGATCCAAACCGCATCACCCTTGATGCCGGCGCGTCGGGCGAAGTGATCTGGACCTTCTCAAATGACGGCGAATTCGAGGCTGCTTGCCTCATGCCAGGGCACTACGAGTCCGGTATGTTTCGTGCCGTTGCTGTTGGAGACCAAATGGCAAAGGTCAGCATGACGATGGCACCAGCGGAGGTGCAAGTGGCACAGGCTGATGTCGAATACACCAAAGGCACGGTTACAAAAGTTGACGTAAAAGGTGGCAAGGTGACAATTGATCATGGTCCATTGCTGAACCTCGATATGCCCGGGATGAAGATGGTGTTTCGTGCAGATGAAGAGATCATCTCGAAGCTGTCCGAAGGACAAAATATAGAGTTCGTGGCCGAACCAGTCAAAGGCAAGCTGACCGTTACCCAGTTGAAGTAACGCACAGGGGAGGCGGTGTTTTGTGTCGCCTCCCGTCGTTCACACAAGTTGGAGCGGGGTATCATTGCCGCCTCGAAAGCCGGTTTGGTGGAGCATGAAATGAATTTTGGCGATTTAACCCTGGACTCTATCCGGCATTGGCTGAGCATTCGACCGTCCGATGCAATTAAGAATGCCGTCGCCACGATCTGACGCCGCACCAAACGGACCAAGGGCTGCCTGCGCCGTGACGGCGTGTTGCTCACGATGTTCAAGCTTGCATGTTGTACTGAGGAAATATGGCGTCGATTTTCTTAAACTTCATTCTCGCAAGGCGACTTTGTCCCGCACGGTGTGAATTCACCCATCGGAAATTTTGCATTTACAGCGAAAGTCCGCTTCGACGGGTTGCACCGCAGCATCTTGACCATTCGTCGAAAGGTTGGTCTGGGCCGGGAGCCGAAGTGTGCTGGCTCACAAATTGAGCAAGTTCAGACGATTCCATTTGCTGCCCGTCTTTTCTTTTCAGAGTAGTCGGAAGTAGGAGGGGCAGCAATCGGTACTAATCCATCAATTGGGTTGTTTTGCCTGATTGAGGGCGGTTTTCACCCGCGCTATTGATCGCAAACGTTGATGTGCGGATAGATCGCTTGTCGGATATGGCTGCGAGTCGATGACATCGCCGCCACCTTCGGGCATGATCCGCCAGCCGAATGCTTCAAGAGCCCGTGTGGCAACAGCTCGGACCGCACGCCTTTTTTCCTGTGCAGGGCCGAGGATGACGACATATGCGACTTCTTTAGTGAATTTTTGATGGTGATAATAGTCGACCATCAGCGCAAAGTGGTCTGACGGGTATTTGTCTTCGAGCCAGGCGTTGGTGTCGGTCAAGTCATCGCGCAACAGATCGATGCGCTCTCCCGGCTTGAGTTTTTTTTCATACATGATCGCGGTCTCCCTTGGTTGTGAGAAGAACCTTGGCCAAAGTGCACCAATGCAAAGTAATTGCGCCCGGTTTGTTCGTTTTTTGGCGTTTCCCGATCCAGGACAGCTCCAGTGGCAGTAATTTTTCCTTCGTCCTTTTCAGATCTGGCCAATGTTCATTGCAGAAATGCGATTTTCTTGAGCTCAGAGCTTCAGGACAAGGAGCATCTGTATGGGAGGCAAAGATGAGTAAGAAGCTGATTTCATTTCGGGAGCGGATGAACCTTGCACGTCCGGATGTGCTCGCAAGGCAGAAACGCAACCGCCGTAAAAGCGCCATTGCGATCCAGCTTCGTGTTTTGCGCGATGCGCAAGGCATGACCCAGGCTGATGTCGCACAGGCGACGGGCATGACCATACAGTACATCGAGAGGATGGAGTCACTGGTCGGGCTGCTTCCAAGCATTGAAGACCTTGAGCGCTTCGCCGTCGTCTGTGGCGGTCGCATCGAAGTGGTAATCTCGCCTGACAAGTCGGATCGGCTAACTGATACATCTGATAACTCCTCATGGGAGTAGTCTGTTCACTCCCTGGAGCGGGCCCTCGCTGCGGTCAGCACCGAGGTCCGGTGTGCGGACGAGGACGAAGCCGCTACCGCGGCAATGGCGCTTGTTTTGAGCGTAGCACGTTGCTCTGAACGCAGCGCATTTTGAGATCTGACGAACCTGTCTGACGATTGAGCCTTCTCAATCAACGGACAGGAGAGTTTCCATGACATATGAGAAGACAACCCCGCTGCGTGAGCGGATGATCGAAGACATGCGCATCCATGGGATGGGCGATAAAGCGCAAAAGGCCCATATCCGGGCGATCAAGGATTTTGCCGGGTTTCTGAAGAGGTCTCCGGATACGGCCACGCCTGATGATCTGCGCGCCTATCAGTTGCACATGACCGATACTGGGGTCACGCCGCCTACATATAATGCGCGGATCATGGCGCTCAGGTTCCTGTTTGGGAAGACCTGCGGACGTGAAGATATGAAGCGCTACATGCAGTTCCGCACTCAGCCCCGGAAGCTGCCAACGGTGCTGAGCATCGAAGATGTTTCGGAGCTTCTTGCTGCGGCCCCTGGTCCGGGTCTGAAGTATCGTGCGGCGCTCAGTATTTCTTACGGTGCCGGACTGCGGGCGTCGGAGGTCTGCAATCTCAAGGTCAGCGATATCGACAGCGACCGGATGTTGATCCATGTCGATGAGGGCAAGGGCCAGAAGGACCGCAAGGTGATGTTGTCGCCGGACCTGAGGGACCTGCTGCGGGACTACTGGCGCGAAGCGCGACCCGAGGGTTGGCTCTTCCCGGGCAAACCGAAGATCAATCCGGTCACTTCGAGGCAGTTGGGCCGGGCGTTCAACTCGGCCAAACATCTGGTTGGTATTTCAAAGCTAGCCACGCTGCATACCTTGCGGCACAGCTTTGCCACGCATCTGCTGGAGGCTGGTACGGACGTCCGCGTGATCCAGGTTTTGCTCGGTCACGCCAAGCTGAGTACGACGGCGCGCTATACTCATGTCGCCACCAAGACGATCCGTGACACGCCTAGCCCATTTGAAGCGCTCAAGAAGTTGACCGTACAGACACGCAAACATCGACCGGGGTAGAACGCGGCCGTTTGGCCAAGCTGAAGCTGGAGATCGCGGACATCTTCCGTGACCATGGCCCTGCGTGGCGACAGGCCAATAAGGGTCATGTCAGTCTGTCCCAGCTCAAAGTGATGTCCTCAATTGAGGCCTGCCGAACCGAGGCGCTCGGCGGGCATGTGGCGGCGTGCACCAAGTGCAACCACCAACACATCGCCTACAATTCTTGCAAGAACCGACACTGTCCCAAATGTCAGGGTCCGGCTGCGCGCGACTGGATGGCGGCACGGGCCGAAGACCTGTTGCCTGTGGAATATTTCCACCTCGTTTTCACGCTGCCGGCCGAGATCGCCCGTATCGCATATTGGAACAAGCGCGCCGTCTATGGCCTGTTGTTCCGCGCATCAGCCCAGACTGTATCGACCATCGCCGCCGACCCTAAGCGCCTCGGTGCACGCGTCGGTATGACCAGCGTGCTCCACACTTGGGGCTCGGCTCTCACGCATCACCCCCATGTCCACATGATCGTACCGGGTGGTGGTTTGTCGAAAGGTGGCAGTCGTTGGGTCGCATGCAAATCAGGGTTCTTTCTGCATGTGCGGGTGTTATCCCGATTGTTCCGACGTCTATTCACCGAGGGGTTGCTGGCATTGCACCGTGCTGGCGAACTGGCCTTCTTTGGCGATCTGGTGGGGCTGTCCGATCCGCAGGCCTTCGCCGCATATCTCGCGCCACTGCGCAAAAAAGAATGGGTGGTCTATGCCAAACCACCCTTTGGTGGACCCGAGCAGGTGCTCGCCTATCTCAGCCGCTACACCCACCGTGTGGCAATCTCAAACAGCCGCCTTATCAGCGCTGACTCCAACACGGTCGCGTTCAAATGGAAAAACTACCGTGCCAAAGACGGTGACAGACAATCCGTCATGCGCCTTGCAACAGATGAGTTCATTCGCCGCTTTCTGATCCATGTGCTGCCAGACAGGTTCCACCGCATCCGCCACTATGGTCTGCTCGCTAGTTCCACACGAAAAGCCAACATCGCAAAAGTGCGTGCTTTGATTGGCGCTCAGCCCCTCAAACAAGAAGACACGCCAACCGCAGAAGTCATCCCGCTAACCCTGCGCGAACCATGCCCCAACTGCGGCGGCGACATGCGCATTATCGAGACCTTCAGACGCGGTCAAAAACCGCAATCCCGCGCACCACCCAGAAAGGCCGCCGCATGACAGAACGCACGTCTGCGCATTCCGACGTATCCGCCCACCTGTTCCGACAACATCCGCCCGGTTGTACCGGGGTATCCGCCCACCTTTGACGCGTTGCCATGAGGCATTTGGTTTTAGGTATCAGCTTTCGGGTGCGTCG
>Ga0307930_1000606_pt1 | contig 28751 bp, 46 predicted proteins | sample OrgLakmetageno46_FD_203161 | JGI IMG/M metagenome (GOLD analysis project Ga0307930, IMG submission 203161) | Saline water microbial communities from Organic Lake, Antarctica - #46 | ecosystem: Environmental > Aquatic > Non-marine Saline and Alkaline > Saline | place: Antarctica: Organic Lake...
GCAACCACGAAATATGACACCAGTGCGTTCAATGAACAAGAATGCGTTTGTCAAACACGCCTTCTACTTATTCCCGTAGCATGAGTTCGGTTTGTCGCGACAGCCGCAGTGTGAATGAGCTTTCTGCGTATGGATTTAGTACGTACGGAACAAGGTGCGGGGGCTCGGTACTTGCTAGCTCTCATTTGGACACACTTCCACTCCTTATATTTTTCATAGGTTTACACTCACTTCAGTAGCAGTCGTTCATTCAGGCAGACTATATGCAGACCAATGTAGTACCCTCGATAGATCAGATCGTACTATGCACGCATTTGATCCGGAAAGGAATTCGCAGAATTTGGCGTAGCCACCCCGTTAGGGGCCTAGTTCATTTGCCGCGGGTACCACGGTGAAGAAAAGCCGCCACATTTCGTTGCCGTGTTAGCCGCGGCCTACCATGCGGTCGCATCAGCAATCATGCGATCAGGCGTAGACTACGACAGACAAAAATACTTATCTTGAACTAGTCTTCTACTGCTCTATAACTTATGGCCGAATTGAGTAACGATGTAGACCCCGAAGATTCGCACACTGTCGAAGATTCCTCAAGTCATATGCTTGTTTTTGACCGTAACGGTCCCTTCAAACGTAAACGCGTACGGCGACACTTGACAACAAAGCCCGGCCATGCCCTGCTTTCAATTCAGTACAGTGGCTCATGAGGGTGAGAACTATGTGTTCAGTTTTCTGTCTGTTATGGACGTTATTGTCTCTTATATTCTATATGTTACTGTATGGTTTATTATTATTATAAGGTACCACAAAGTGGCCAACGCGCTGGCTATGTCCTTGCAAGATGAGTTCGGCGTTGCTCAAATTCAGGTCGAAATGTTGAACGATGTTGGAAGAACTGGAAATTGCGAAGTAGTGTTTCGCAACACTGGAAATATGCTGCATTCGACAGCAGGTGGCGACGGCCGTGTAGACAATGCAAAAGCCACGCAAGCGATTGTCGACAAGCTTGCGGAGTGGTTCGACGAACAACCTGCTGGAGTAGACTAGCTATTGTTGGATTATTTCGTGTGCAATGAAGCTGATGTAGCATTTCTCCTTTGATTCATCTCGGTTTGATGACCCCGTAGCGATGATGATATTCAAAACGGGTGATGATACCGTGCGTGACATCTTTGGTGCTGCGCTGGTTTCTTGCACTTAGAACTTAAACTTCGTTATTTCTGCCAAAGCCCGCACTGATTGTTCCCGTAGTTCGAACATTATATTGCAATCCCATGAAGTATCCCCTTACCTGGCTCAAGTTGAAATGCGAGAGGGTCTTGGGATTTCGAGTTCGAAATCGAATCCGAATCGCCAATCCGCTAATAGCAATTCACCATATTTTAGATAAAAAGATGTAACCAGAGAACTTGCTATATCTTATATTACCCGACTTTATACTAAAAATTGCTATAATACGTTTGGGATATCCACATATGGTCCTCCTCAGGGGGATAGCAGAGCTAAGCAAAGCAGCTAGACTGAGGAAAAAAAACCGGCGTGCTCCCAATGGTTACGGCCGAGAGGCAATCTAAGATAGTTCTATTTTATATGAATTATGAACCCCGAGCCCAGGCTAGGAATTCCGCGTAAATTACGCGAAGAGTACACGGGAAGTGAAATTATAACTATACCGGAGTCAATCACATCCGCAATTACGATTTCCCACTAGCATCGTCGCCCGCAATGAATTGATTTCTGCCGCGGGGTCAATCAAACAAAAGGAAAAGCAAAGTCCGTTAACATTCCCTAGCCAGTCGGCTACATTAGGCTGCTCGTCGAACCAAGTGAGCTTACCTGCAATCGATTACGTGCCTTCAACAGTGTCAACAGGGCCACAACCGCCAGCGCCCGAGTGTAGCAATTGACCATTGTTTTGAAGAACCAACACTTCGAAATTTACGGTCAAACCAATATCCTTCGACATTTCGACCTGAACTTGAGCTTAGCCAAATTCATCTTGTAGTGCCATAGCTAATGCGCTGGCTGCATTGCCATATATACCAGGGCAGGCGGTTGAACAAGCGTTACAGTTGCGAGGATCGTGAGAAAGGCCTGGATGCTCACCTCCTGTAGTGTGCACCTGTGCACAGAGCACACCGCCCTAAGATATACCCTCCGTACTCTGCACACGTTCTGTACAATACACTTTTCGAATGTGTGCTCGTGAACTCGTGAACTCGTCAGTCGTCAAGCGTCAAGGAGCTAGCTAGTCAAGGATAAGGATAGTTAGTTTGTGTGCTGACGAGTGCTGACTGACTGGGCTTCGCCATTTTGCCAGGCCCGAGTTCTCAAGTAGATTGTAGGCTAGCTAAATAAATATGTAAGGCAACGTGCGCTGATAGCTAGAATTTATGCCTGGAGCATTGAGCCTAAAAGGAACTAATCTACAGTAGTTTTGTAGTTGTAGCTAAGGTCACTAAGTCAGGTGGTTGAATCAATCCACTCTGTTCTTGTTCATACTAGCTTGTGGAGATATAACCAGGTCGTATCCACTCCTCACAGCACCACTGTACTTGCTAGTTCATTATGTTTGTCAGGCGGTCGCAAATTCGTACCTTAGTACAATTGCGACCTAGGGAACAAGGGCTGTGGCAGTCGATCCCATCCGTAGTTCGCTTATCCAGCTCAAGAAGTGTACTGCATGACGAGGTCGCCCAGCTGTTGAGAGACGCGAAGTTGGAGCCGTGGCCGCGAGCGCCTGGTCCCGACGACCCACCTCCACCTCCTCCATGGACTCATCCAGCGCTTGAACTCGCCACACTGCATGGCCGCGGTAAAGGTTGGGTCCTGAAGGGTGAGTGCTTCTTGTGCGAAGCTAATCTTTTGACACTTTCTAGAGTTCCCAGTAAATACTGTATTTAATTTTTATCGAAGTGAGTATACCACTTAGTTGACGCTGCGAAATGGTTTTGCACAATTTAACTATATTTACTAGGGCAGCGGCATCAATTCTGTATGTCCCAAGAATATGCTAGGCTCTTCGGTGACAACATGTTTTACTTGTAGATTTTCCTTTACTATTATTGTTGTTGTTCTCATTCTTTTTACTTTGGTGTTTGAAACTGCTCAATCTGCTAATTGTAGAGCCTTTGCCCGCGGGTACCCTGGTGCTCCGAGAACAGTACTTAGCGGCGACTTTAACCGACCAAGCTCTGCCAGCTGCCGTGCTCACGGCTGTCGCGGGCACTGCGGTATCCCCATCTCGACGTGCTGCGGTGTGTACACGAACACACAACTGGCTGTAGAACAACCCATGCTAATGACTTATCGCTCAGTTGGCGCGCGTACTTCGTAAATGAAAGGGACCATCGATTATATTCAAGAATTGGAGAATGGACGCAACTTGAATGAACTCTTCTATCGTATAGCATGTAGCTGTTTTTTTCGGTACAGATGAAGTTTGTATCCTTTTCAATTTGATATTGGTTGTGTCAGGTGCAACAAGCCGCGGCTGAGTTTGCTCTCCTTTCGCCTCCGCGGCGGCCTTCTGGTAATGCGTCAAATAAGAATGTGAACACCGCAACCGCCACCACCACCAACAGCACCAACAGCAGCAACGGCGTTGATAAGGACGAAGCGTACGAAGAAGCCTTAGAGCACGCCCTCGAAGTGTGCCGCGTGAACGCGTCGTGCCGAGTAAACGTCGACGATTTCTTGCCGCTGTCGCACATGACCCTGGGCAACGCATTGGGCGCCCCTACGGGAGATCCCCTGTGCCTGTGGTGGGAAGGGGGTCGCGGCCATAGCGATCAGAGCCACAACAGTGACCACATTAGTGGTCAAATGAAGAGTAGCGGTAGCAGCAGCGCGCTTGAGAACAGTAATCGAAGTAGCGACGGCAGCAGGAACCTCAACGAAAACGAGAGCAGCGGCAATCGCATGAGCAGCAGTGCAACAGCTTCACCACAATTCACCGCTGCTCAGGCTGCTTCTGCTCTTAGCCCTTCATCCTATGTACATGTGCCGCGTGGCCATGGCACGAGGAGCCCCGGCGGAGCGTGCTTGCCTGCGAGGCGAAGCCTCCTGAACCACAGGTAAAGTGCTTAGTACTACAGTAGGACTTTAAGCAAGAGGTGTTTGCTACACTTTTTTTTTCTTTCTCCAAATCCCCTCTCTTTTATTTTGTACCCCTTGTTGACTTTTCTGCCCCTTATCCTCCTACCTGCTCGTGTGCATCTTGGAACTTAGCTGCCGCGCCAACACGTCAACTCTGCATTTGCCTGGTGGTGTGTACGTGCGCACGCTCGACGATTTACGGGCAGGCGATGAGCTCACGGTATGAGCACATTATATCTGTACACACTTCCGCTTCCTCCCTCAGGAAGCACGCTTACGCACACACCATGCACATTCCATCGCATATGCTACAACATGTGTAATCGCATACTTGCACGCATTTTTTAAATATCGCCAGTTCATTATCGATCGTTTCTTGTGCCTTTTATCTCTTTGCTTGGTTCACTTCAGGCCGAGTACCTCGCTGGCCTCTCGCTGCTGCAGCCTACTTCCGAACGGCAGTCGATGCTGCGCAACACCTGGGGTTTCACCTGTTCTTGCCCGCGCTGTTCGCCTCCAGTCATTCTCGGTGGAGGAGGCAGCCACAACCATACAGGCAACATTCACAACTATAGTTATAGTCCTACCAACGGTGGCCACAGCAGCCTTCAGCATTCTCGCAGCCTTCGCAGCAGCAGCAGCGGTGGTAGCAGCGGTAGTTTCAGCAGCAGCCTTCAAGCGTCTTCGGACTCTGATCCGCTCGATTTGCCGCCAACTCGAGGCTGGCTCATGACGTTGAACGACGCAATGAACGGCGTTGCCCGTGGCGCATCTGGGTATGCGTACATATGAGGGTTAGGATGAGAAGCACGAGTGAGTGCTTCACCGTCAACCTCTACCACACTTAGTATATGCATTCCTTCTCTTATGATTGGAATGCTCACTGCCTCTCTATTCCTATGACGTTGTCCGCATGTATGTATGCACGCTCATGTGGCCTTTTTTTTTTTAATTCGTCACTTTTCTGTACTTTATCCTCACGCAAAAATGTTAGGGCGGACCAAGTGCTGCAGTGGTTAGCTTCTAGGCAGCGCAAGCACGCTGGCCAATTGCCATCGTACGCAGAAATGGGCTGTTGGTCAGCTATTTCCTGTTTAAAAGTGTCGAATGCGGTGGTGAGCGCCCAGGGCCTCACAGGACCATCATCGTCGTCTCAACCATCTCTCTCATCGTCGTCGTCCAATCCGCTAACGTCCGAGGAGAGCGTACAAAGCAATGAAGCAAACAGCGCTACTGCTGCTGCCAATTCAGTAACCAACTACGATGATGCCACTGCTACTAGAGCTGGAGCTGGCGCTACTGCCACCGCTGGTGGTAATGCCACTACCACTGACGCATGGATCGCTCAAGCACCCCAGAGGAAGGAACTGGCCACTGCAGTGCTCGCGAGCCGGCAAGCGCTCGCCGAGTCCTTACCGGTCTGGAATACCGTAAACCTGTCCCCCAACCACCCAGGACGCGTGCCTCCGTTACTGGCCTCGGCGCTCGTGGCCTGGACGACAGCTCGCACTGCGCACGAGCACGGGAAAGAGGAGGAAGAAGAAGTGGACCTCGTACACGCTTCGGATGATAGCGGAACTGACGGAAAACCAGAAGACACGGCACGAGCGCTTCAAGAAGTAGCGTGGGGGCACATGCGAGAAGCGTTGCGCGTGCACCAAGTGGCTTATGGCGGCGGTGTAGAGCTCTTTCTGCTTCGGTACCCGAGCTCTGAACTCAACGAGATCTTAGAACACGGCATGGAGCAAGGAGACATGGTCGATTGCTAGAGTTATGTATTGTATCTCAACTGAGGATGGGAGTCGCAATTCGAACATCAAATTTGGCGCTCGTCAAACTCGAACTCGAACTCGAAATAATACAAACCCAAATGACACATAAGCCAGTGCTGCGGGCAGAAGTGTATGTGCGTGCGTTGCGCGCAAGTCAAAATCGTAAAGAGGATAGTGTGTAGAGGGCAGGAAGCATAATACCTCCACCCCTCTCTCAAGTGGATTCTGTTCATGAAATAGTTGTAAAACCGGACTTAAGTCGTTTCTAAAATATGTTTCTGCATTGAAGAGCTTGTCAAACAGTTATAATTCCGCATTTAAACCATCTCAGTCCTAGATTGGATTATATCCCCCATCACTGCTAGGTCTGCTACCTGATACTATAAAATTTCGATAATTTTTTTATGCAATACTTTGCGTTTCGAAGTTGCAATTTCTGAATTGAAGTATTCCCTTTGCCTTCGTTTTTCGATAGATGTGTGTATATGTATGGGGCGTTAGGCAAGGCCCTATGTCTTCACGAAGACCCGCATCTCGCCAAGCGCACTCCTCGCCACGCGCACTTTCCCACCAGCTGGCGGAGTAGTAGCAGAAGAAGAAGAAGAAGAAGTCGGTACATCTGCGAGCGCCGTGACCACAAAAGTAGACGCGCGCGTTTGAAATCGCTGCGCTTCTTTGATGGGTGCGCCTAAAGGCGTCCCCTCGAGGGTGTTGCTCAGAGGCTCCAAGACGTCTCCGTTGGCTCCGGTTGCCCTGGAAACGCTTTCCGCCAAGGCGGAGCGCACGGACAACGGTAAAGTAGCGACCAACGTGCGCATGGCAATCGCTTCGGGCTTGTTCGATGAGCTGCCGCTGCTTGTGCTCGCCTCAGAGGACAACGACGACGAGGTGGCTTCGAGCGCGTCTTGAAGCGCGCCTAAAAGGGCGCGAGGGGCCGGGATGGAGCCTTTCCCTTTTACTCCTGCCAGGCGCGCTGTCGTCTCGACTAAGTCAATTCGCACCGCCTGTGTACGTGGAATTTAGGTAAAGCGTAAGAGTAGTCTACGCGTAGAACACGCGCTTACTATAAACGGAAAAGGAAGTTTACTACTTGCCTCGCCGTCGGTGCTCAGCTTGTGCTTGAGCGAGAGACGCAATTTCACTGGCGGCAAAAACGGCAATGGCGGCGGCAGTGTTAATTCCACCTTTTGACAACCAGACATGCGGATTCAGCCATGTGTATAATGTTGGTATTTATAGAACAAACAGCAATTACCATATCTTAGCTATCTTCAATAAAGCAACCAAACAAGTGTATTCACAAACGAGCCGTCCAATCTACCACTCAACTACTACTAGCTCTTGATGTTTGCGACAACAATGGTTTGAGGCACCCACTTGGTTTGCTAGCATCGGGTAGGGTTGTTCACGACTGATAGCTCTTGAGGTTTGCGACAACAATTGTTTGAGGCACTCACTTGGTTTGCTAGCATCGGGTAGGGTTGTTCAGGAGGGGACGGGGCGGTGATTTCCTGAAACACGTTTGTGACTCCCAAGGGGGCTCCTCCAAAACCCTGGCTGTACACTGGTCCACCACCGCCGGGGATCAGCAACCCTGATAGGGCGCCGAAAGGAGGTGGGGCCGCGGAGGAGGCGGCAGGTTCTTCACGAGCAAAGGTAGAGGAATACAAAAGGCGCCACCTGACCGCCCCAAGTAAATGAAGAAAAAAACGAAAAAGAAAAGAACCTTAAACAGGCAAACCATATTAAAATGAACGATCCTATTACGCTTCGAGTGCGAGAAATTCCACGTGGAAAATTGAACTAGAGCACAAACATACCGTTCTAGCGAGCTAGTTCAAACATGTTCAGTTTATAGGCGCTTTCGAGAACTTAAGTTAGCTGAGATTAAAGATGGAGAATACCTGCCAAGGAGTGCTTCATGGACTAGCGCTTCATCCACCAGGGTGCACGGTGCCACAACCTCGAGGGCCTTCACACAACGGCTCACTGTGGCGGCAGCCGCAGCATCGGCAGCTGCCCCTCGGTCAAGGCCTTCGCATGCTTCTAAAAGAGAAGTTGCTGCTTTTTGGATATCTGCTACCTTCGATGAATCCTCGGTAGCTGAACTTTCCTCGGTAGCTTCACTGTCCACGTCACTGTCCTCAGAAAGGCTCGACGCCCATCGTACTCCTTCTCTAGCACCAAAAGGCGCTCTCTGATGCCGAGACTTTAGCGACGGCTGCAGCCCATGATTTGTGACAGGTAAGAACGCAGAAGCAGGCAAAGAGTGGAATGGAATAGCCCACAGAGCGGCTAGCGTGCTACGCCCCGGCCTCATCGCGTTTGAGCTGGGATATCGATCCGCGATATGCGAAGAACTTTTCCGACGTTCATATTCTGTACTATACTACATAAACAATTCTCCCCTGTAGCCCAACCAAAACAAAGCGAAGCGCAAAGCTAGGCGCTTTCGCTTTTTTTTTTTGCAACAAGACACCGATTTCCCCATTCGCATTCGAAGAGATGGCACTTATAAAGCCATTTTGCGTTAAGTGCGCAGTTCGTGCGGATACCAAGCAACTAACAACACACCCGGAATTATGGGCATATATTCTATATCCTTAAAGAGCCAAACACCAAACCAGCCATGTCCGCTCCCTTTTGTTTTCTCTCTCTCATGCGCCTCCCATACGCATTACGATAGGGCCGGCTCTTGCCTCCTCGTCTTCGTGTCTAATCCCAAGAGAAGAGGCAAATCCAGGCCCCTGTCTTCATTGACGCCTTTACTCGGCCTTAGCAGCCTCCACCAGCGCTGCCGACACTTCGCTCACAAACGCCAGCATTTGAGCGCACGTGACTCCCACGGTCTTCGCACTCCTCACAAAGCAGGTCTCGCCGTCAGGCGACGGCAGCACGTCTACGCTGGCGAGAGCTTCGGCACTGCAGGTGGTGGCGAGGCGCCCCGCCTTGAGTGCAGCTCCCAAATGACCAGACGCTGCCACGTGAACCTGCAAACAAAGAATTGAGGGAGGGGCAAAAAAAGCACAGAAAGAAAACGCGTTGAGATGTGAAAATCAGAAGTAATTTACATGCACAAAACTGCCTGGTTCTTAACTCTTAAAGCAAGCAGGAATGCCTTAACAATGGCAGATGTCGACGGGTACCTCGCAGTCCATGGCCGTTCCCAGCACTGATGGGTCAGCAGTTACGAAGCCAAACTTGTCGTTGTACTCGAAGGCCAGCACCATGGCCACGCTCGCTTCGTTGGCCGGCTGCGACTGAACCATGTTGTCGAGCACATCCGCAGCCTGTTGGTTGTAAGATTTGGGTTGACGAGGCTAGGTGAGATGCGTCAGGTGTGTTGAAATTAATGTGCAGGTTCGCATTCAAGAAATAAGCTTTGAGACAACGCATTGCACCAAACAAGACTGCACCGCTCAATTCATGCACAATCAAACTCGCGCAAATGTGCACCACACACACACACACCAGGTCGAAAGCATCGCGCAAGCTGTCGTTGGTCACCACGCACACTTCCAAATGCTCGTCGCCATTCACGTTTACCACAAACGAGTCGTCGTCCCCCACTAGCACGCTGCGGTCGTTGGGCCAGTCTTCGTAGAGGCCCGCAGAGGTCTTGACTGGGTCCTCGGGGGCATTAGCACTGAGGGCGAGAGGCTTGTTTGGACCAGTGATGCGCGACACCCGCGCGAGCACGTCCGGACGAGCGGACACGTCAGCGAGGTTGTACTTGGTAGCCGCAAATTCGGTAGCTGTTTTTTTTTATTTTAATGGGTATAGGTACAGAGTAGCATGGGCAGGAAGAACACAACCACATCAATTTAATAATGTGAGTAAGCTAAAGGTACATAAACACGCACAAAGACATTTCCGAACCAAATTTAAGACCTCAAAAGTGCTCGAAAAGTGAAGTGATAGAGGTGAAGAAAAATCAAAGAACACAAATTCCCACCTTCAAAGCTGGCGAAAACACCGTGAACCGAAATGTCAATTTCTTTGCGCATTTCGGTGGTGATTTGGGGCGCAAGGGAGTGGCCGCACACGTTGCGCTTGAAGGAGACCCGGCAGCTCAAAACAGTACCGTCCTTGGGAAGGTCGTCGGCCACGCCCTAATATAAAGACATACGATTCGAAGAGAGAGAGAGAGAGAGAGAGCAAAAGGAAAAGGGTGCGTCAAATAAAGAACAACAACATGACACCTAAGTTTCTCCGCGTTTTCCACAATCCAAGAAATCAACTTTCAAGCAAACCTGCGCCGCGCGTATCATCGTACTATCAAGCAAAAAAAAAAAAAACTCTTTTATCATCTTCATCATTGCACACACGAGACTCACCTCGGCGTCGAGGATTGATGCTGGGTGCATGCCCAAGCCGCCGAGGTCGAAGTCGTGCAGCTCCGACGCGATCGCCGCGAAAATCGGCTCAAACAGCACCAAGCATTCGGCGTCGCCCGCGTAGAGCCCCACGGGGGCCTCCGGGTGCTCCACGCCACTGATGATGCAGTCTTGCAGGGTGACCCCACTCGCTGTGGTCAATTGCGCCAGCTGCCCGAACAGCTCCGGGGTCAAATGCTGCGCAAGCAACGACGGCGAACCCGGCGGGAACGCAGGGAACATGGCCGCCAGATCCATTTCCTCGTCGTCACCCTCCACGTTGACCCCCTCGGTGCCGTCTTGGGTGCCGTAGAACTGCTCCGAGCGGTAGTCCGCGAGGTCGGCGTTCGGGTCTTCGCTCTCCGCGCTGGTGCCACCCATGCCGCCTCCTCCCTGTACGGAGTCGGCCGACACCGCGGGGAACAGCCGGGCGCTGGGGGAGATCTTGGTAGGCTCCGAGTACCTTATATAGGTCAGGGGAGAGAGACAGGGAGAGAGAGAGAGAGGAAGGCAGGCTCAAGAAGCAAACTCGAAGGAAGCATCCACTGAAGATGACTTTCACACTTGAATATAGGAAAAGGGAGAGACAGAGATTGAAAAAAATAAAAATAAAACTCATTCAAACACACCTGGCAGCGTTGATGGGTAGCTGCAAGTCTTGGAGTTGGCGCAGCTGCTGTTCTCGGTCCCCCACCCCCGCCATCAGGTTGGCCTCCAGCTGCGCGATGGTCGCTTCGCGCTGCTGTTGCTGCTGGAATTCGCCGCCGCTGGCACCGCCGGAAGTTGGAGAAGGGGCGTTCCGCAAGCTAAGCATGTTTTCTTGACCGCTCTGTAGTCGAATGTGTTTTGATGGTTGTTGTTACACGAGACGACCAAAGATGACATCGAGGGATACATATTCGTGTAGGTATAAGTAGGATGCTACATACTTCTTGTTTCTTGGTATCTTAACAACATGATGAATGACACACCACTCTATAGGGTAAATCACAAAACGAAAAGGTCTGAATTATACCTGGCCGCCGCCGCTGTTGTCTTGAGGTTCATCGTTCAGAGCTCCCGCAGCGAGGTAGCGCCGGTCGCGAAGGTCCGAGTCCGCAAGGAGGCGCCCATCGATCGCGGGACCAGCGGCGAGCTGGGCCGAACGCGAGTAATGCACTGCGTAGTGAATCTTGACCTGCGAGAGAGGAAGAAAAAAAGAGGAGGGAACGATATATAAAAGGAAGTGAGATGAGGTATCAGAATCATGTACTGTTTGAAAAGCATACATGTGCGCACACGGGCAATCAACCATAAACAATAAGCACAACCCGCTCGCTTCACTTGTAAGACCATCTTCAACGTACACAAAGCGCATATGCAAATACCAACCACGTTCAAGACCAACACATAAGCAAAAACGAAACCACCAATACCTGCGCTTCGCGGACGCTCCGCTGCGCGAGGGCCAAAGTGGCGTGGTCAATGGCAATTCGCGCGTTTTCGACGGCCTGGTCGGCCAAGCGGGCCGCGTGGGTGACGTCATCGAAATCGGAGGAGGACTGGGTCAACATTTGGAGCTTTTGGGCTTCGGCGTTGAGTTCGGTGTTCATCCGCAGGCGTTCTCCTGATAGAATGGTAATATAATCAAAGAGAAATAACAGGTGAGTTGCAGCAAAATCAAGAAGATGGCGAAATTATTCTCAAGGGAAAGTGAGACAAGGAAACGAGAGGACATGCAAGGCAGAAATTGCAGGGATAAGCATATACCCGTTTCAAACATAATCCGCTAATTTTTACACCCCTCATCTCCCAACCACGCTGCCATTCACAACCACCAATATAATACAAGATAGCCATCTTGTTACCTTGTTCGGCGCGGAACTTGAGCTTGTCCCGGTAGTCCCGCCGGAGCCGCCGGTGGGCCGACACTTCCTCGCGCGCATAAGCAAAGCGCACCCGCTCTTCCTGGCGCTTCTGCTGCTGCCCCACGGCGCGCTCGGCCACCTCCAGCAAGCCCTGTACCCGCTGCACCGCCCGCCCGGCGAGGCTGAGCCCGACAGACTCGGCGGAGACGAGGAGTTCGGCTTCCCGCAGGCCCAAAGTGGCACGGTTGACCTTTTGATGGAAGGAGAGGAAAAGGAAGACGAATGAAAAGGGAAGGCGAGAGAAGGGGGAGAGAGAAGAAGAGAAGAAAAGGCAACGAATAATTTGGGGGGGGGGGGGGAGGGGCACGCGAAGTCTCATTCAAAATTAAAACGATATACATGTGCCAAACACGTCTTCATACCGAGTCCGCGACGTAGGCCACGTCCCCCATGCCAAGCGCTTCGTGGGTGCGTTGGACCCCCTCCAGAATTGCCCGGTAACCCTCGAGGGTGGACGCAGCATGGGCTTTTTCGGCAATGTTCCGCTCGCGGCGCTGGGCTTCGGAGAGCACTAAATCGTGCACGTCGGAGACTTTCTGGATCTGTTGTTGTATAGGTTGAGGATGTGTGAATGCGTGGTCAGAGAGACAGAGAGAAGAGAGTGTGCACATGAGTGCGAGACCATGACGACGCGACAACATGCCTCACACAAATCGACTGAAAGCACGATCACCAACAACCAAGCACACAGCCTGACAAACCAAAAGACGCACCGCCACCTCCATCGCAGGGGTCGCCCCCGACACCGGTCCTTTCCCATACAAGTCCCCCACCACCGCGCACGCGTGCTCCGCCTGCCGCAGGGCCTCCTTGCAGAGGGCGTGCTGCGTCAAATCGTGGTCCTCCATCAGGGCCCGCACGCTACCGAGCTTGTCGACGTGGGACCGCAGCTCCCCCATGCCGTTGGCCCGCTGTTTCTCCTCGTACTCCAAGCGGGTGTGCTCCTTGTCGACCACGGCTTGTGCGGTTTCCACCTTCATCGTGGCTTCGTCCACTGCCGCGTGCGCTGTTGTTGTGCAGAGCAGGTGTAGAATGGTTTCGTGGTAATGCACATGTAACAATAAGGTCAAGATTGAGGCAACCAAGGGATAACTTGCAACCAAGGGATAACTTAGATGTTCAGAATTGGCGTAGAAGCCAAGGCTGAATGGTGTGCACATAGCAAACAATTGCGCAGAAGACCACACTGTCATAATTCTATAATCTTCCTCGTGTTCGCCCAGTGGAATGACATCGTCTTCGTCTCATGCTTACCAGTGGCGGGGCCCTGATCCAACCAAGCCTCAACAGACATTTCCACCCGTTTGCGGGCGTAACTCAGAGCTTTGTCGGCCGCCACCATGTGGTCCGTGATCATTTCCACCTAAGGTGAATGGAGAAAGCACCGAAACAAAACAACAACAAAAGAGGAAGTGAAACGGTAAGTGTGAAGTGCAAGCGAGAGAAAAAAAACTGCAGAATACGAAGTCACTTGCTCAAAACAACTCAACAAACGTCTTTTTAAAGCAAATAGTCTGCGACATCAAACTCACATCAAAGTCACATTCCCATCTGTTACCTTACCCATTTCTCAACGTTTTCCCAACGTAAGATTCCATACAATTGAAACAAATTCCTTCTTTTGTAGGTTTGGTTGTCATGTTATCATTATTCTTGTTCCGAACAATTACCGTGCCGATGGGTTTGAGTTCTCCCCGCCCGTATGCGCCGCCTGCCACGGTCTTGGTGTGCCGCACTTGGCTGCCCCACCAGCAAATGTCTTGCCACTCAGCCTCCAGTTGAATCCGCAAGTGGTCGCTTTGCGAACAGAACGCCGCCACCAGCTCGCATACCTGGTGATGATAGAGAATAATGAGGGGAATTAAAAGGCAATCAATCACTACAGCAATCATAAAAACGGAGGAGGTAATACTACCGTAAAAGAAGAAACAGTTCCAACGGTATTGAATGTATTCTCCTTTCTATTCTGACAAACCATACCACCTCTGCTACCAACTCTCTACCACCAACACCCATTCCCTCACCTCGCTGAACCGCTGCTGCAGGTCGTCGAGCCGTTTGGTTTCCTGGGCCATGGCCTGGTGCGCCGCATTCACGCGCTTCACCTGCCGCGTGGCGAGCTCCTCGAGGGCTTGGCACTTGTCAGTAGCAGCTTGCACGCTGGGGGCGGATTTCTTGGTGGTGAAGTTGTGACCCGCGTCCACGAAGCTGCAGAGGTGGTGGTGATGGCAGCCAGAGTGAGAGGAAGGAAAAAAGGGTTATATAGCACAAAAAGATGAAAGACAAGAAGCGGAACGGTGTTCACAGAAGAAGTTAAAAAAGCTTGTGCAAATATAATCGAATGGGGGCAAATATAATCGAATGGGGGCGAACGAACTAACCAAAATATGCAGTGTCAGAATGAATTCACAACTACTAAACAATCGAGTCAGCTCGGGTAAGTCCCTCCGCTCTCACCGTTCCAATTCCAGCACCGCCGCGGCCGCGTTGGTCAGATCGGGTTCCACCAGTAGGCTCACGGGAGGACCCGCGGACTCGACCATGGCATCCACGGCTGCCAATTGCTGTTGCAAGATGGGCAGGGCGCGCAGGGTGGCCTGGAGCTCGTTGTTCCGGCGGTCACGCTTCCGGGACTCCGAGTCGGCCAGCTCTTGCAAGTGGTGAATCGCTTCGGCGGTGGTGGACACCTGATGACATGTTCGCGCGCGTGTACAGGTGAGTGTGCGCGCGGGTTTGGTGTTTATGGATGTGGTTCGGTCAGTTCGGGTGGCAATCGGTTTGGCTGTTCTTGAATTTATCGCATAGACATGCCTTGTATGCGAGAAATAAACAGAAAAGAGAACAATTCTACTAAACAAATGTTTGAATAAACGCAAAACGTAAGAGCAGGCGCAACGCAGACAATGAATTGGTGAAGTGCACTTTTACTCACCGAAAGCATGCTGGGCGACCCGTTTTGAAATTGGTGCAAGATGGAGTCCAGTTCGTTTTCCGCGTTCGTCAAAGCCTCTTGGACCGCTGCCACCGTGGAGATGCCCCCCACCGTCTCAATTTGGTCGCGCACCGTCGCCAGTTGATCGTGCAACTCGTCCAATTCCACCTTGTAAAAATACAATTAGTATGACGTATGAGGTGGGAAAGAGAAAAAATGAAAGGGAACTACAGAAACGACATCTTCTCAGATTTGAATCACGTTTGCGTAATTCACTTCCATTTTTCCAAAATTTCAACTGAATGTCTATCTTTCGACTGATGACGTCGCAATCATCTGAAGCGCACTAACACACACCTTCATTTTGTCCCGGACTTTTTTCTTGCGGTCTTTCTTGCCGGCTTCGTCCTCTACCGACTCTTCCGCTCGCTGCACTGCCTCCGCTGCCTGCCCAATGCCCCGGGTAATTGCGGTCGAGTCTTGCATCCACACTTCAATGGAGACGTCCGCGCGGCGTCGCACCAAATTCACGGTGGCTTCGGCGTTCTGAATGTGGCCGCTCACACCCGCCTTCGAAAAGTGTGTTTTAGAAAAGAGCACAAAAAAAAAGGTTAAAAAGACCAAGAACACAAGCGGTAGAGAAAAAAATCGATTAAAGAGAGTCCGTTTGAAAACAAAAACAAACACACATGCTGCGAACCAACGCTGCTTCGCTGAAACATGGCGCACGTATACATGCACCGACAAATATACACTCGAATGCCTCCATTCATCACCTGGGTCTTGAGTTGGTCCGAGTCCGCTTTATCCGCCACCGCAGCCAGAGTGCTCGCGAGCGACTCGAGCTGTTTCATGGCCGACAACTTGAGCTTTTCAGCCTTGATGGCTTGCATGCGCACTTTAGCCGCGTGGTCGTCCATTTGCATCACCTTATGTTATGAAGTGAGAATATTGAAGCAAGAGAGGTCAAGGGGGAGAGCAGCAAGATACAGTTTGAAAAGCGACATAAGTGGATCCACGCAAAGCAAGCAACCAGAGCACATGCACACGAGAGGTAAAATGTGCAACATGAGCATCGTACACGTACCACATCTGCAGCGTGCTCGATGTGTTGGCAGAATTCAGCGCCCGAGCTGTCTTTGTCGTTGCGCAAATGCCGAACCGCCACGTTCACCGCTCGTGCTGCGAGGTCCATGTGATCTTCCATGAGCGCAGACACCTTTTGAGAGAAAAAGGAAAGGTAGATTTGTGGGATTGGTGCACATTTAAGACGATGAGGATAAATATCAAAAAGGGCAATGACGTACAGTAGCGAGAACGGTGGCAAGACAAGTCAAGGAGAAGGAAAGCAAAAATGGTGAGTGCTGGTGCATGTATGAAAATTCAAAACGAATACAGTTCAAGGCTAACACCACCACCGCTACTATCCATACCCCTTCCCCCCCCCTCCACCATCTTTCTCTTTCGCTCCTTTACCGTGGGCCCAGCCGCGTCGATGGTGGCGACCACGGCATGCATGTCGGCCATGACTCGCTCCAGGCGCACCGCGGCTTCTTGCTTGCCGCGGCTGGTCTTGTCCCGACGGGACTTGGCCTCGAACAGCACTTCTTCGCACTGATGTTTCAAGAGTGAATAATGCAACAGTGACACAGATTCGTTAGGTAGACGGCAATATTTACGTCGATGCGAAATGCCACACCAAGAAATGTAATTGTAGTCACAATCTAAATGGAAAACAGGATAATGATTACTGCGGCAGTAAGGAACCAAAAGATGAGCATAATTAACAAACAACTTGAGAACCAGGACAAGAACAAGAGAGAAAGGGCCGCTCTATCTTCAAATGTGCACCCCATTCATTCTATCACCTTGGAGACCCGCTGCACCGCCAGGTCGATATTCTTGCGGCTGCTCAGCACATGTGCTTTGGAAGCGGTGGTTTGCGCTTTCTTGGCGAAGGACATGGCGTCGTCAGCCTCTTCGAGCGCGGTTTGCACCGCCAAATCACTGGCAAGGCCTTCGTCAAGCGCCATGCTATGGTGCGATGATAAATAATATGGAAAAATAAAGAAGACAAGCACAATGGAAGTGAATTTCAATTTATCGTGTTCGAGTAGGAAGTAAAATACAGGCGAGTGGGCAATAATTTTGAATCTATAGAAAGCAGACGGATCGATATGAGAGTACATAAAAGAATGAAGTAGTAGTAGAACTAACAGAAACGCCAGCACACCCAACACGTAAAGCAAGAACACTCACGTACCTGTGAAGGGCTTCGAACTTCTCGACGCCCAACTCCAGCAGCTGCACGTTTACCCTCGACTCGCGGTCCAGTTTTTCCAACATGGCTTTCTCCTTGTAGACCTGTTTGCACATGTATTTAATGTTAGAAGTGAATAAAGACAAACGATTCATTTTTTCAGAATGATTTAGACAAAGCAGTATGAGAAGAAGAAAAAAGGTAATGAAGAGCTTGATTGGACCATGGCATACTTGCACAATAACATTGAAGAACCCCCCACGGCACAAAAGAAAAGGCGCCAAGAGAAAGTCTACAACACGCACGCACCTGTTCTTCGACGTCGTCGACCCGCGCCAGAGCTTCCTTCACCACTGTCTGGTCGCCGCCCACTTCGTTGTTCTCCATCCACGCCACCGTGATCGGGCGCGCCAGCCTGTTTGAGTGTACGAGCAGAGATACATACGCAAAAGAGCGTGTGAACGTAGGTGTGTGAAGAAGAAGAAGAAGAAGAAGAAGAAAGAAAAACCAGGAGGTCGAAAGCACAAGAATTAGACACGAAGACGATACAAAGAATAAGATGAAGGTGATGGCTAAAGCCTGACAAGATAAGACTCCACAGTTTTTATTCATTTCTTTCCACCTCCCTTCCTTTCTCTTCTTTTCAGCATCCTCACCGTGCTTGCGCGAGCCGAATGCTGGACTTGGCCGCAAGGAGGGTATCGGTGACTTCGGCTGCAGACCCATCGGTCAAACCCACCTCGTCGCAGAGGTCGGTGACTTGAGCCAGGAGCTTGGTAGCGGCATCAAGCTTGGCTTGCTCGCCTTCGCGCACTTTTTGCACCTGTTTTTATTTGTAGGAAACGAAAAGAAAAAAAGAGACGATGCGAGGCATGAGAAATAGGGGAACATGTAAAGTTGTGAAGAGGGAACAGGAACTCGAGAGATATCAATTGAAATAGAAATGTAGGCTCAACGACTGCTCGTTACAAGTGCTTTCTCTCTCTCTCTCGTCTCATTCTCATACCTGCACGAGGCGGCTCTTGTGTTTGTCCAACGAATCTTCAGCACTGCGCACGCTGTCAATCGCTTGCTGCGTGGCCAGGCGAATCTCTCCCGGGCTCGCGTTCTTCCGGAGCAACTTCTTGGCTTGCGCCACCGCATTCTCCGCAACCGAATAGGCCTCTTCCGCCAAGTGCGCCACCGTCATGCCCGACTCTTCAATCTCCGTTGCGACGTTGTCCAGACGCAGCTCCACTTCTTCGATCTGACCGCTGGCCGCCGAGCTCTCCCGCTCTAAGTGGGCCTTCCGATCGACCTCATCGTTGAAAGTCCGCTCCGCCACCAGCACTAATTGTTGCGCGTCGCGCACCAGGTCGCGGATCACCCGCATGGAGGGGCGGTCTTGAGTCGGGCCGTCGATGGCCGTCCGAGCGGCGTCGGTTGCTTCTGTTGCCTTGGTCACGGCCTCCGCCACCTTGTGAAAAAGCAAGGCATTCGCGCGCAAACAACAAGACCACGGCGGTAAAAAGAAGAAAAAAAGAAAAATGTAAATGAAAGAAAGCAGTTCGAGCGAGATTTGGAGATTTGCACGGATGCGGAGTCGACTGATGCGGGAAAACAGTCGTGTTTGTTTCTCGTGCATTTATGAGTGCCATGTCTGTGGTTGAATGCACCAATAGAGTACCTTGTCGTAGTTGGGGATCCCACTGGCTTCAAACACCGCCTGCAGCTCGTTCAACCGCTCCACCGCTGGCCGCAAGCGGTCCATTTCTTCGTTGCGTTCCAGGTCCTCGGTTTCCAGCGTGCCTTTCTCCCGACGAAAAACCGCTTCCAACTGCCGCACTTGGTGCACGAACGCTTCGGCCAACGACACGTACCTAGTTGTAGTTTACACATGAGGCATTATTAGAGTAATAAAATGCACAAATTCATGCGTTTGCTGTGCGTAGAAGCAATCTATGTGATTGCCTCAGACGCCGCATCTGTCGCTCGCAGCAGTAGGCCAATTGCTTGAAATCACACACACAACTGAGTACAATCACGGAAAACAATTAGGAGCAACGAATACGCAGAACGACTTTTTTTTCCCGTGCTCTTACTTGTCAGGTTCGTTGATTTCTGCTTTAAGCGCATCTTCCAACACGTGGCTCGCCAAAGTATGCGCGTGCTGATACGCATGGCTGGACGCCAACAAACCCAAGACTTCCGCATCGGTCTCAATTTCTCGGAACAGGGCAGTGGACTTTTGCAGCAGCTCCCGCCCCTGTTCGATCTTGCAGTTCGCAGTGCGGTCCGCGGTTTCGCGCGACACCACTTCCGACAGGTCCCCCACGCAGTCGGACGCTTTCTGGCACGCGATTTCAAACTCGGCGGGCTCGTGGTTCAGCAGTGCGATCTGGGCATTGGTGATCGAGTCTTGCGCGGTGCGAAGGGACTTCTGCACGATGGTCAGATCGCCGATAGAGGTCTACAAAAAGAGAGAAGGAAGAGAGACAAGGTGTGCTTAGCAGCAAATTCATTAGACTAGGAGAAAGGAAGCGGCATGAAATATAATTAGTGGCCTCTCTTTTTCTCAAGAACCCCAATTCCAAATTTATATTATGTTTCAAAAAAAATATGCTATCGCAACTTTCCGTTACTCAATTTATCCAGTTACCTCATCCACGCGGTCCAGCAATTTGGTAAACTCCGCCTCAGCGTGCTTCAAATTCGCGGACGCCGCGCGCTTGGCGAGCTCAAACTTGAGCTGCTGTTCTTCAACCATGCGAAACGCTTCCTCCACTTCAGTGACGAGATCACCGGTAGCCAAGACCGCCTCTTTACGCTCCGAGTAACTGCATTTTTGATGCACAAGGACAACGAATCGTGATCAAGTAAAGTAAAAGAGGCGACAAAAACGGAAATGAGAAGAAAAAATAATCACAGGTCACAGACATCAACAGAAAAAAAATGCACCCAAACATAAGTGCATGCAGAGGCAGTCGTGCATGCGTGAATTTCATTCAAATTCTCACGTCATGCTGAAGTCATTCGGGCCCATCATCTCGAGGAGCATGTCCACTTGGTGCGTAGCCCTTCGGAGCATTTTGGCCAAGCATCCGGTCAGCGCGTTGCGGTCCACCAGCTCCATCACCGCCTGCGCCACGACCGCGTTCAAGTGGGCACGGTGCGCATCGAGCTCGTCGCGGACCCGGGGAATGAGGGCTTCCAGGCTCTCCTTGGGCACCTGTGTACAGAAATGCAGGCAGAGCTTTAAAAAAATAAAAAAGCGATTGGAAAACAAAAAGTCGCATGAGGTTGGTGTAATTCAAAAATTCAAAACATGAAATAGAAGAGTTTTTTTATGCTTTCTTCTTCAAATAGGCATACAGCAGCATCATTTGGGTTCAGCACGAGAAAATATCTCATTGAACTAATGCACCTCTCTCGCTTCTGTCTAGCTTATATATTTTTTTAAAACACATATACCTGCACGTCGTCGCGCAAGAACTTTTCCACCACTCGCAGCTTGGCTTCGGAGTCGTCGAGCAAGCGGAGCACTTCGATCCGTTGGGCGCCCACGCGAGCCTTTTCTTCCGACACTTTCTTCTCCATGTCCACCAACGCGTGCACCTGTTGTTTAGGGAAAATAATAATTTAAAAAATAATAATTACGGCGATGAGACACTTGATGCAAATTACTCAATGCAAATTTCAAATTTTCGAAATAGATACAAACTATCATGGGGGGGGGGAAGGAAGCTCGAAAGTAATAGAAAGATAGGAGCATAAAAAGAAGATGCACAAGCTGTGCTTTGAGTTGAGCCGACCTTTTCGCGTGCGAGAGCAGCGGCATGTTCGGAAGTCGAGTCTTCAAAGAGCACCACTCCGGAGGCATATTCAATGGCCTTCTTGGTCGCGTATAGCTCGGCTTTGAACGAGGGGTGATCCCCGACGCCGTTTTTCTTTGCACTGTTGGTCGCCACTCGCACCTTTTACACGTGTTTCAATAAAATATAACAATAAAGTGGGGCGGAGTGCAAAGAAGGGATAAGGCCAGGCCTATTCAGTACTTATGAAAAGCGCAACCCATTTATGTCTGAAACGCTTCAGACAATTTCATCTTTGCCAATGTGCTTACCATCGTCTTGATGAGCTCCAAAGCGCGGAAACCCGAGCTTTGCCCAGGCACCGACTTGCGCAGATACCACCGCTGGATGCGCGCGGCCACACAGTTCAGCATCTCGTGCACAATCTGCCGTGGGTGTTTTGGTGGTTGGAGTGTGTGGGGTTGACGAGAGGTTAGTGTTGAGGCACATGCACGAAGAAAGAAAAGCAACGAAATGAGAAAAGAAAAAAACGAAGAGAACGAGCTCAAGAACAAAGGCTCCGGAGGCTTCAACCACTACTACACAAACGGCAGCGCTGCGCCTCTGTACAACACAGTCAACACTCAGAACAAGCACTGTGCGCGCCTTTTACCGAAGTCAGGGTTTGGTAGGCGCGCGCGTTCAGGAACACCATGGTGCGCCCCAGGCGGTAGTCTTCGGCGGCGACGTTGGTAGCCAGGCACATTTCCGTGAGGATCGAGGCGGCGCTGTGGAAGAAGTGATCGGCGAAGCACACTTGCTCGGGGCCCAGCGTGAGCTCGCCTTGGACTTCGCCATCTAATTGCCACGGAGACACGCAAAAAATCAAAAACAAATAAACAAATAACAATCGAAGAAAACCGTAAATTGTCATAAAAAAAGAAATAAAAAAAGAAGCAACGAGCGAGCGAGCAAATGAAAATTCGACGATAGAAAAAAAAATACAGAGAACGCATTTGCGAATCGTCTACGATTATTTCTACTACATTTCAGCTACTCACCAGCGGGTGCTACCACGAGCTCGTTCGGGCTGATGCGCTTCACGAACGTGCCTTGCTCCCATTTCCCACACCCCAGCGCCGACTCTTCGCTCACCCGGCAAAACATCACTGCTTCGCCCGCGACGAACACCGCGGAAGAGGTAAAGGCAACCGCCTGCAATAGAAAATAATACGCACAATTAAGAGAACATAACGCACAAAGAAGACACGCACCAAGAAATTCAAAGAGAACATTTACTCGTCATGCTTATTCTTGCCACTTCTTCAAGAAAAAGGCTTTTTAAAACGTTGAAAACAACAACAAAACTCAAAGACACTTTTTTTCCCCTTCAAATCCCATAAAACTACCCTTCTCTTCCTATTCACCTGTTGCTGCTCCACCAGCGCATTGGCCGCAGACGTCGCCGCCGCCGCTGCTTTGGAGCGAGCCTTCACGTTGCCTGCCCGGTCGCGGCCCGGGGTGTACCCTTTGCGCAGGCCGCGGCTGGTGACCGCCGAGAGGTAGGCAGCACCGAGGACCTATCGAAATACAGGGGGGGAAATGAATAGGCAGAAGGGAAAAGTAGACACAAAAAAAGAAGAACATACCCATAGTGTGAACAACCATGGATCATAATGACGCAAAACAACACAGTAAATTAATGAAACAGGAGCACTAATGCATGCGGTAGTCTGAAAAAAGTAAGCTCCAACTCCTCTGCTACCAAACCATCTCAAGGCAATTTCAAAACCGTGTCATTATTACCGAGCCCGGATCGAGATGCTGCTTGTCGCGCAAAAAGTAGTCGAATTCTTGGGCGAAAGCGGGGTACTCAATGGGGTAGCTCAGGCCATGCGCGCCGCGCACCGCGAGAGTGGAGGACAAACCGCTGGAATTGAATTGCTCGAGCACGAAGGACCGGTCAAACATGTCGGGCTTGCCCTCTGAGAAAGAACGAAAAAAAAGAAGAGAATACACGCGAGTTAGAAAGGAAGAGAGAAGATAATACGAAAAAAAAAGTTTGAAGAGAATGAAAGACTAGGACACAAACACGCCACAGAAAGTATTCGAAGTCTGCACAAAGAAACTTCAAGTATTATTACCCTAATATAGTAACATACCGAAGTTGGACTTGAGGCAACGAATGTAGTGCAAGTCGGGCGGCGCTTCGTTGGGCGGCGCGAGAATTGAGAGGACGCCGTCGAGAGCTTGGTTGAACGCACTCACCTGTGGGTGTGATAATAACACAACAATGAGAGGTGGGTAAGAGTAGAATAGGAAAGCATTAGGAGAAAGATTTTCATCGCATTGAAAGAAATAATGTCCATCATTCGTGGAATTATTTACCGCAGTTGCAGCCGGCGCGGCAGCAGCACTTTCTTCAGCCGAGGCAGCAAAGAGCGACGCCACCAGCGCGTTCGATGATTGGCCGAGAAGAGCCGCAAGCGCGGGCGCCAGGCCCTCGTCCAAATTGTGCTCCAAAAACGTGGACGAGTCGTAAATCACCTGTTGTTCATTGGTCAGTGCAAAAAAAAAGAGAAAAAAAAAGGAAGAATAATTTTATTGTTTCGCGCGTGCACACGCAGGGATTCTCGTGAATTCCATATTAAGGCAACAAATCAGCCAACACACACACATGTTGGAAAAAGCTTGGAAGCTCTCTCTTCTCTGGGCAAGTTGCGAGGATTCTGTACAACGGCAATCTCTTCTTTGCTAAATGAGCACAAGCGCTCATACCAGCACTATTCCACTGGTACAAATCCTTCTGGAGTCCTCACCGTGCCCGCGTAATGGTGGACGCCGAAATGCCGGTCGTGGGTTGGGGCCCCGCCCGCACGCCAGGGGCTGTCCCCACCGCACTCAGCAAACTTGGGCTGCCCCTCGTGGTAGCTCGCCAGCACTTGCGCGTACTTGTCGTCGCCCTCCGAGCGCTCGTCCGCGGACAGGGCCTCTAAGAGTGGCAGCGCCCCGTACGGGGGACGAGACAACAGCGACAGGACGGGCTCCGACGAAGGAAACCCGAAACTGCCCGACGAAGAAGCGCCTTTCAGCTGCAAGGGTGGCTGTGCCGCGGCAAAGGAAGCACCTTCCGAGGAATAGAGCTCCGCGGATTGGATCTGTGGGAAAAGACAGACAAAAAGGGGTAAAAGAAAACAGGCTGAGATTGAGCAGACAAAGGCTCGAAAGTTCAGTGCGTATCCGTATCATTCACAACAAGACTTCTTTTTAGAGTTCGTTTTCCCTCGAGTACCTCTACCCCTCTCCTTTAAAAAAAAAATCTCCAACATCTTCTCACCATCGTCGTGTTGAACTGTTCTTGTAGCTGCTCGGCGGCGAGGTTGATCAGGAGCTGGTCCAAATTGTTGTCAGGCAAGTTCTCGAACCCTGGCAGGTCCAACACCCCCACATGTACGAGGCCACCAGCGCCGCCGCTGCCGTCAGCTTCTGGCGCATAGGTGTCGTTGAGGCGATTGACCACCTGTGTAGTGATTGGAACAAAGAAGACACCAAGTTAAAAAAAAAAGAAGGGAAAAGAAGAGCATGGAAAGAGATTATCATGCGACAAGATAGCGAAAGGCAGTAATTATAGTTTAAAAAACTTGGAAGGTGTCCAGGCCACACAAAAAAAAGCATTCAGTGCATAGAAATAGATCAGGCGGAAAAAATGGAATGAGCTTGGCGCACTCACCGCTTTGAACAGCTTGGAGTAGACCGCTTTTGCGAGCTTGTCGCGTGCGTCACTCGCGAGGGCGGAAGCCAGGCCGGGGGCGGCACCGGCGTCCCCATTTTCTCCTTCACCCGCCTCAGAGGGGGGAGGGGCACCGTTGGCAAAGCACAGGGCCTGCTCAAACGCCTCCGCACTGGGCAAGATCCCGAGCCCATCGCACACTGCGTCCCGAGCTGCGCTGTCTTGAATGGCGCCTGTGTTTGGTTTGTTAAGGCACAGGGAGAGAAAGGAGGTAAATCAGGGGGGGGGATACGAAGGATAACGGTCGTTCACTCAAGAAAAAACTCAAAGATTTTGGATAATTTTGCCATAAAATTCAGAACAAAGCGTTACAAAAATGAAGAAATCGTCCGGAAAGCCAAAGACTAAAGAAGACAATGTCAAAAACAGCAATTTCCCTCTTCAGTTCACACGGCTGCACACAGCGTACCGGTGGTTGGGTCGAAATCCAAATTCCCGAGGTCCAGCACCGCTACCAGCGCCGAAACGATTCCTTTGCGCACTTCTTCATCGCTGAACCCCACCGAAGCCAGAGCTTGCAAGGTGGACGACCACTCGTCGCCGTCGTCGAACGCGTGCGCCGTCAAATTGTTGGTGTGCAGAATGTCGTACCTACGTAAACCACATCCCATGAACATTTACGTTAGCACTCAATTCAAAGCATGCATGAGTGCGTGTGTGGCAGAATTCGTTGACAACATGAGCAGCGCACGGGAGAGCACGGTGCCACACACAGCTGAAGAGGAAGGAATGAAGAGACGACACAAAGAAAAGACGAAGAACATTTTGAAATAAGTGCCTATCAACTTACTGTTCCACGGGTTGAGCGCCCAATTCGGCCTTGAGGTGAGGGTCGGCGCCCCGCAACAGCCGGTAAAACACGTGAAAATTCCGCTCTTCCGGGCGAGGCGCGACCACCCGCGTGGCTTCGAACATGATGCACTCCAGCCGGGCGCCGCTTATCACCTAATGGTCAACCGAATAAACTTCGTGAGAAACGTGTGTAAGCACATAACTATAGGAGTTCAGTTGTTTGTGTCAACGGAGGAGCAAATAGCAGTCATACTAAGAAAAAAGTATATTAAGAAAAGACAGCGAACAGGTCTAACAAATGCGCCGTATCGCAACTACAAATTTGCTAGTCCGCCTTGAAGAGAAACACTTGAAGCCGCAGAAAGACGAAAACAAATAATACGCACCAAGTTTTTGTTGAAGAACACTTGTGCGAAAGTGCCAAACCGGCTCGAGTTTTCGTTTTCCACCGTCTTGGCATTCCCGAAAGCTTCCAACACGTCCATCCCCTCGAGAAGCGTGTCGATCTCGCCTTCTTGCAGGCAAGGCAAGTCTTTGCCTCCCAGCGGCCCGCCTTCCCGCGTAGCGCCCGTCACTTGCATGTCCATCTTGCTAGTTTGCGCCAAGTACTGGAACAGCAGCTTCGCGGTTTCGGTTTTCCCGCTGCCGGAGACCCCCGTCAGGACGAAATGCGCCGGTTCGCCTTGCGAGTGTACCCGCCGGAGCACGTTTTCGGCTTCTTGGTACACGTGAGGCACCTGTGAGCAAACATAGACGCACCCTAGAGATGAGGAGGCGGCCACCAAATAAAGAATAAAGTTTTGGAGTCTAGACAGGTGCGTAAACAACAGCGTGCTAGAATCGAAGATCGAAGAATGGCCAAAAAAAAACGAGGAAACAGAAAGTTCGGGAATAAATCAGGATATGACGTGCATGTACTTGCACTTTTGGTGAGACATCTCTTTGCGTACCGCGTCATCGTCGCTCACAGCAGCGTGGTATTTCTCCACCACCGCATCGGTGAACGCGGGGAGCATCCACTTGAAGGGGTTCACGGCCACCAGCGTTTGGCCGGTGCGGGTGTAAATGCGGTCCTTGCGGAACTCGGTTTCCACGTAACTGAGCACTTCCGCCTCGTTTAAGGGTTTGAGCTCGTCCAAGTGGTCGACGAACTCTTTCGCCATGGAGCGCCGCGCCGCTCCTCCTTTCAGCTTGGGCCGCTGAGGCAGCACCCGCTTGGGCTCCGGCGCGCCTTGGGCCATGCCCTTGCGTTTCCATTCGTCGTATTCCGCCAAGTTCACCTGGTGGTAGTAGTAGTAGTAGTAGTAGTAGTAGTAGTAGTAGTAGTGGTCGTAGCGCCCCATGTATGCATGCAATTGTTGCCGTGTGTAGTGACGTCGTAGAGTTGGTGCACGTACACACAAGCACAAAATAGAAACGCGTGCAATTAAGTCGGTGCATGCGAAAAGAATAATAAAATAGTCAAGAAGCGCAGGCAGCGTGCTCAATCAGAAAGAAGATCGTTAGCACCGACGAAGGCACGAACACCCACGCCAGCGCTAACGATCAAACAGGAAAGAAAAGGCAACACCCGGCTAGACTCAAGACCAGGTGCACAGAGAGCGAGAAAAGAAGGAGCAAATCTATGGACACAAGCGCGGCCATAACATAGAGCCTTCGTTAACGAAAATTACGAGGGCACATGATGAAAATCAGGATGCAGTGCAAAATCAAGGGCAAGACTCTCACCTTGAAATTGCCCTTCTTGGAGTTGGGCGGCTGCACGATCAGCGTTTGAGGGTCCTTGATGACTTCCACCGAGCACGACACGTACGGCTGTTCCGTTGCAAATGTGAGAGGCACAGCCCAATGTGAGATGCAGGGAAGAGGCAAAGGGGAAGACAGAGAGGAAAAAGACAGGATGTTACGTCAACAGAAAACCCGAAGGCAGAGGGAAACAGCTCTGTTAAGGAAAACGCGGATCTCCATCGACTTTCTGAGTTTCTTCAAATGCGCAGCCCATGCTTAAATGCACCACTAGTGAGAGAGGGAGAGAAGATGAGCGTCCAAGATTTTGTCAACGGAGGGCTGAAGCATGAAGGAGGAGAGGTCAAACGCGCACCTCCACATCATCGGAGACCCAGACGAGATCGCCGACCTTCAGGCCTCTCGACTCCGTTTGGTAGTTGCTCAACTTGACGAACCTGCGGCAAGAGAAAGGAACAGAATCGCCCACAGGTGCAGGAGCGTGCACGAGGGATGGAGAGCAAACGGGAAATACATGTGAGCGGCGCTGGGGTGTGTCGCTCCGAGGAGAAAAGGTCGTAGAGCAGTACAAGCATCGATTAGCGCTGCCAGTGCAATTTCTAAAGTGGGCAAATGATGTAACAGCAGCGCTCTTGCATCTGTTGAGGCGATGCGCTTACGAGTCGTCCATGGTGTTGCTGTCTCGCACAAAACGCCACAACACCAACTGATTGATTTGTTTTATTCGTATGTTTACGAGCATTATATGATCGTTGAGCCAATCATCAACCAGCTGTTACAGGGTAGTATAGATAGTAGTGTTAATTGACTACGTAGCTAAGTAAGTAGCTAGGCTATTGACCGTTGACGTTTTCACTTATGTTTCTAATTTACACAAAAAGTGAGCTACGTGCTATGTGCTTCTGTGCGTTGTGCTACGTATGTGCTACTACTGTGAATTCTGATAATTCAGAAATTTATTACCAGGGCTGTGTTCATCACCTTTCTTGCCTTTGTCGCCTTTCTTGTACTTCAATTAGTATGTTATGTGCCTTATTTATCACATGAATGCAGTCATCTCAGCAATTGAAAAAATTTTGCTTGGTTTCTCACCGAACCAACGACTTATGCGTACGCGATACTTACCGGAACTCCCTTAGACGCACTTTCAGTCCTAATTTTTTCTTACAGTAGGTGTACACTCACTACAGTTCAGTAGTGGTTGGTACTTGAATTATCCGTGGGACTCTCGTTTGATCAAAGGCAGGCACAATGGAGGATTGATTGATTTTGGCAGCAGCTACAAGCATTATCAGCACGATCTTGCCGATC
>Ga0307930_1000611_pt1 | contig 28624 bp, 23 predicted proteins | sample OrgLakmetageno46_FD_203161 | JGI IMG/M metagenome (GOLD analysis project Ga0307930, IMG submission 203161) | Saline water microbial communities from Organic Lake, Antarctica - #46 | ecosystem: Environmental > Aquatic > Non-marine Saline and Alkaline > Saline | place: Antarctica: Organic Lake...
GGTTACAATGATACTTGGAATATAATTGGATTAGCTAACCAAAGTAATGCGAAAATTTATATATTTGACCGCTATGGAAAATTGCTCAAACAAATCAGTCCAAGTGGTCAAGGTTGGAATGGAACGTATAACGGTAAACCCGTAATTGGAAACGATTATTGGTTTAGAGTAGAATACGAAGAACCATCAACAGGACAGATGAATGAGTTTAAGGCCAATTTTACTTTAAAAAGATAAACAGAATATTTCAGTACAACGCATATGAAATTCATAACACCCTTAGTTTCAGTAATAGTAATTATTTTAATATTTTCAACTGATTCTTTTTCACAAGAAAGAGGAATACCAGTCTACAATGATTATCTAACCGATAATTGGTACTTAATTCATCCATCTATGGCTGGGGCGAGTAGCCGTAATAAAGCCCGTTTAACAGCAAGACAGCAATGGTTCGATGTAGATAATGCTCCAAGTTTACAGACGCTAAGTGTAAATGGAAGAGTAAATGACAAAGTAGGCGTAGGGGCAATTTTATTCAACGATTCCAATGGGCGTTATTCACAACAAGGAGGATATTTATCATTTGCTTATCACTTGATGTTTTCTAGAAGTACAGCAGATTTAAACATGCTTTCTTTTGGTGCAAACTTAGGAATTGTACAAAGCGGTTTGAATGAAACCGATTTATTAGATGCTGGTATGTTTGATCCAATTATTTCTGGGGTTGATCAATCTGAAGCTTTTTTTAATGCAGATTTTGGATTCTCTTATTTCTTTATGGATTTATTTGCTCATGCAACGGTAAAAAATATTATCCCACAAGAAAATCAAATTTTTACCGACCAGTTTCAAATTATTAATCAAAGACAATACCTAGCAAGTGTAGGCTACAACATCAACCAATATGGTTCATTGTTTTCTTTTGAACCTTCTGTAATGTATCAACATAGAGAAGCTACAAATGAAAACAATATAGACATCAATGGCAAAGTATATTACGAGCTTGACAACGGAATGGTTTGGGGTGGTTTGTCTTATAGAAGAAGTTTTGATGGCGCTGAATTTTTAGGAAGTAACAATGAAGCAAGAAGTCAAAAATTACAAACCTTATCTCCTTTTGTAGGAATAAACTTCGGCAATTTTATGTTTGCATACACATATACAAACAATGCTATACAAGAAATAACATTTAGTAATTCTGGTTTTCACCAAATCACTTTAGGTTTCAATTTTGGAGAAGATAGAGGCCGTTATAAATGTAATTGTCCAGCGGTAAATTGGTAATTAAAAATCCAAAAATTCAATTTTAATATTTGATCCAAAGTTATTTTTTGTAACAACTTTGATTGGTTCTAGTGTTGTTGCGTTGCTATAAATAATAGTCGAAGAACTTCCTCTCTTAACCTCATTTTCCAATTGATTACTATTTAAAATTCTCTTGGTTTGATTGGCTACTGCAAAACCAGAATCAATGATATTTACTTCTGGTAAATAATCTTGAATTTGTTTTGAAATGTATGGATAATGAGTGCAACCCAAAACCAAACAGTCTATGTTTTCCGTTTTAAACACTAGTAATTGTTCTTTCAAGAGATGGATGAATTCAGGACTGGTATGGCTGTTGTTTTCAATAGCTTCAACAATTCCTTTCCCTTCTACTTGAACTACTTTAATTTGTTCAGAAACATATTTCTTAGTAGTTTCAGAAAAAAGTTTACTAGCTAAAGTTCCTTTTGTTGCTAGAATCCCAATTTTTAAATTATGGGTTTTAATTGCAGCGGGTTTAATTGCAGGCTCTATTCCTACAAATGGAAGCGGATAGGTTTTTCTCAATTCCTTTATCGCATTTGTAGTTGCCGTATTGCAGGCAACAACAATCAGTTTAACTCCTAAAGCAATTAATTTTTTAGTGTTCTTATGAGCAAGTTCTACAATGGCTTCTTTGCTTTTGTTTCCATAAGGAGCATTCTTGCTGTCTGCAAGGTAAATGAGGTCTTCCCAAGGTAAAAGTTGATGTATTTTAGCTGCTATTGAAGTGCCTCCAATGCCTGAATCAAAAATTCCGATTGCACCTTTCATATTTTTAGTATCTACATAAAAAAAGCTACTCGAAAGTAGCTTTTATAATTGGTATTTACTTGGTTTATTTACTTAATTCTGCTTTTACGTCGTCCATTAAGTTGTAACCATCTGCTAGTAAAACTCCTGTTCCTGTTGAAGAGTCCAATACATATTCATAGCCTTTTGCTCTAGCTACTTTTTGTATGATTTCTCTAGCTCTTTCCAAAATGGGTCTTAGCATGCTTTCCTGCTTCTTTTTAAGCTGTTCTTGAGCATCTTGGCTGAATCCCATGATGTTATTTTGCATTTCCTCTAAGGTAGCCATTCTGCGTTGGTTTTCCTCCTCTGTTTTAGTGTTAGCTTCTGCTTGGTAGCGCTCGTTTGTTTTTTGAGCTTCTTTAAGCATATCGTCAATTTGCGTGCGATAAGTCTTGTCTATTTTATCTAGTTCAGCCATGGCATCTTTGTAGGCGTCCATGGTTTCAATTAACTCTTGTGAGTTGATGTGCGCCACAGTAGATTGTGCCATTAAGCTGCTACTTAGAGTACCTACAAATAATAATAGACTTAGGCTTATTAACTTTAGATTTTTCATTTTCTTTAATTTAATGGTATTAATATTTAAAAATTTAGTTGTTTTCTCTTGCTTCTCTTATTGAATCTCGCTTTTTCTTAGCTTCCTCTCTGTCTTTTATAAGTTGAGCTTTACGGTCTTCATATTCTTTTTTTCTAGCTGCTCTAATTGAGTCTCTTTCACTTAGCCTGCTTTCAATCAATTCTTCTCGTTCTTTTTCTTTGGCTTTTTTAGCAGCTTCATCTTCTGCTATTTTTTCTTTATCTTCAGCTGCTTTTTCAACAGATTTGTACTCGCCACCAAACAACTCTTCCTCATCATCTTCTGTTTCAATAGCATTTTGCTTAGCAGATCTTTTTATCAATTTTAAAATAATATCACTTAAATCATGTCTTTTTGCAGAAAACAAAAGTAATGCTTCACTTGAATTTTCAAAAATAAAGTCATAACTTCTATTTTCACCTATTTCTTGGACTGCATTAAAAACTTGATCTTGTATGGGCTGAACTAACTGCCTTTTTTGAAGCAATAATTCTCCTCCAACGCCAAATTTTTCATCTTGATACTCGAACATTTTTGCTGTTAAATAATCAATTTCTTCTTCTTTTTCTTCAATCAGTTCAATGGTTAAAAGTGGTCTCTCATTTTCTAAACTTTCTTTTAATTGATCAATTTCAGCTTTTTTCTTGGCTAATTCACCGCTCCACTTTTGTGCTTTGCTATTCAAAAGATTTAAAGATTGCTGGAACTCTGGAACGTTCTCCAAAATATAATCCATATCTACATATCCTATCTTAATGCCTCGCTGAGCGGACAAATTTAAACTAATTAAAGTTAAAAATAATAATTTTAGAAAACTGTTCAAATTCATACTATAACATTAAAAATCGTGCCAAATTAAAATTGTTGCCCAATAATAAAGTGCGTTTCCCAACCATTTGCTCCAGTATTACTTCCCGGGATAGGGTCAAACCCATATCCAAAATCAATACCTAAGAGCCCAAATTGAGGCATAAAGATACGTACACCTGCACCAGCTGATCTACTTAAATCGAACGGAGAGTATTCTTTAAAACTATCGAATGTGCTCCCTGCTTCAAAAAAGGCAAGACCATAAATAGACGCACTTGGATTAAGCGTTATTGGGTATCTTAAATCTAACGTAAATTTATTATATATTGTTGCACCATCATTAAAACTTTCTTGGGTAATTCCTGTTCTACTTCTTGGTATAATAGATTGGTTAGGGTAACCACGAAGTGCTATAATTTCTCTACCATCCATAGCAAAACCTGCTAATCCATCACCACCTACAAAGAAACGCTCAAATGGAGGAATACCTCGATCGTTGTTATAAGCTCCTAAAAACCCAAATTCTATATTTTGGCGAAGGACTAACTTATCAAATAAACGGTTAAACCATTCACCCGAAAAATTTATTTTGTAGAACTCCAGCCAATTGAAACGTTGTTGGTCAATTTCAGCTAACAAACTTTCGTTGTTTGTCGCTAATGCTACATCTCTATCTAAGCTTAATTGCTCATAATCAACATTATTAAATACGGAGTAAGGAGGCGTAAATTTTAAATTTACGCTAAAACGTGATCCTCCCATCGGAAAAATAGGATTAGAATAAGTATTGTCACGTCTTAGTCCTACATTAAATGAAATGTTATTTGAGTATCCATTTGGAAAACGAAATAATCCTACATTGTAATTTTGTAGGTTGAAATGCTGAAAACCTATCGAACTAGATAAGAAAAAATATTCATCAGGGACACGTAATCTTTTACCTAATCCAATATTTATTCCAGTAATAGAAAATTGTCTGTCTCGGTCTGCTCTCCTAGTAAAAGGATCAAACAAGAACTGTTTGGTCTGTGAAATTGAAACCGATAATTGTACTGGTTTTTTTCCACCTAACCATGGTTCCACAAAATTTAAGCTGTAATTTTGGAATGCAATACTCGCTTGTGCACGCAATGAAAGTGTTTGTCCGTCTCCCATAGGTAGGGGTTTCCAAGCTTCTTTATCACCTATTCCTCGTAATGAAAAGTTATTAAAGCTAAGCCCTAAAGTACCTATAAAACCACCTCCACCGTAACCACCTTGCAATTGGATTTGGCTAGCACCTTGTTCAGCTACATTGTATTCAATATCTACAGTTCCATCAACCGGATTTGGATTTTGAATATCTGGACGGATTGACTCTGGATCAAAAAATCCAAGTTGACTTAATTCTCGAGAGGTGTTCATTACCGCTTTCTTGCTGTATTGTTCACCTGGCAGAGTTCTTAAATTTCGGTACGCAACATGGTCATGCGTTCTATCATTTCCTTTTACTCTAACATTGTTGAAGTAGGCTATAGGTCCTTCGGTTATCCTAATCTCAAAATCTATGGTGTCATTATATACCTTGGTTTCAACGGGAATAATTCTGGAAAATAAATAGCCATTGTCTTGGTAGGTGTCTGTTATATTCCCTTCTTTTTGTTTTGGACCTCCTGTGATTTTTTCGTCTAAAAGCAAGCCGTTGTAGGTGTCCCCTTTTCTAATTTCAAGAAGTGTTTTAAGGTCTCTGTCAGAATAGACGCTATTTCCTAAAAATGAAATTTCACCAAAATAGTATTGCTTTCCTTCTTTGATTTCCAATTCAATTTTAACGGTGCTTTCTGAATCTTTTATAACTGAATCTGAAACCACTCTAGCATCTCGATAGCCTCTTTCTTTCAGCTTGTCTACAATGCGCTGCTTATCTTCTTCAAAGTCTGATGGAATAAGTTTAGATCTTTTGTAAAATCTAAAAAAGTTCTTCTTTTTGGTGTTTTTCATGAATCTTCTAATTTTTTTGTCAGAAAAATCTTCATTACCTGAAACAGCAATATCAGAAACTTTTATTTTTTCACCTAGCATGATGTTAATCGTCATGTTTTCTCCAACCACTTCGCCTAATGTATCTTTTTCGGCTTGAGTGGTAATATTTGGGTCTACATTTAAATATCCTTTTTTACGGTATTGATTTTTTATTTGGTTTTTTGTATTGGCTATAAAGTTTTCAGTTAGTTTGGTGCCTTTTTGAAGCTTTAAATCTTTGATTAACTCTTCTTTCTTTTTGTTTTTGACACCCCGAATTTTAACATTATTCAACTTAGGAACTTCGTTAATTTCTAGCTCTAAGTTAGCCACATTACCTTCGGTAACATTGGTTAAATAAAAGTTTACATCGCTAAATAAACCCAAATCCCAAAGTTTGTTTATCACTTGGCTTAATCGATCTCCGGGTAAGTAAAGTTTCTCTCCTCTTTTTAATCCAGTAAAGGCAATAACTGTTCGTTCATTATATGTAGTAACCCCAGTGACTTTTATGTCTCCAAGAATATATTCTTTGGCATCACCTATGCCAATATCTTGTGCAAAGCTATTTACACTTAAAATTCCTATAAGTAAAGTAAACCAAGTTAGTTTACTGTTTTTGTGCAATCTAGCTATGAAGTTGCTCACTCGTTTTTCCAAATCTTCTTTCTCTTTTTTGGTAATTTGTAATTGCTTCAGTTAAGTGTTCTTTCTTAAAATCTGGCCATAATACTTCGCAAAAATACAATTCTGCATACGCTATTTGCCATAATAAGAAATTACTAATCCGCTGCTCACCGCTCGTACGTATAAGTAAATCTACATCAGGTAAATCAAACGTGTATAAATGATTGTTTATTACTTCGTCTGTAATCTCATCTATTTGCAATTCTTTATTTTCAACTTTTTGACTAATCACTTTTACCATATTCCTAATTTCTTCTCTTGAGCCGTAACTTAGGGCTAGTGATAAAGTCATGTGGTCATTATCTTTTGTCTTCTCAATTACTTCTAGCAATTCTTTTTTTGCTTTGCTCGGGAGGTTGTCTACATTTCCAACTGCATTTAATCGAATTTTATTTTCCGTAAGGGTTTTTAATTCTTTTTTTAAAGAACTTACCAAAAGTTTCATTAAGGTTTGCACTTCAAATTTTGGGCGGTTCCAGTTTTCTGTAGAAAACGCAAAAAGCGTAAGGTGTTTAATTCCTATTTCAGCACAACTCTCCACCGTTTCTCTTACTGAAGTTGTTCCTCGCTCATGTCCAGCTATCCTAAGTAACCCTTGTTTTTTTGCCCAACGCCCGTTACCGTCCATGATGATGGCGATATGCTTGGGTAAATTATGTGGGTTAACTGTTTTCATTTTAAAAATTACAATAACATGGTCTTCTCCCAAAGGAATAAGTAAGTGTAAAACCGGCAAACATATACCAATCATTTGTATTTGGATTCCCAAAACTAATAAAATTTGTGTCACCACTCATTTCAGTTGGGTCACTTCCGTCTAAATTATCAGTAAATGTATATCTAGCTCCGTACTCCAAAGCTAAAACCCAATGTTGACTCAAATTCGCTTTTACTCCTATAATCATTGGGATTGCAAAACTACCAAAACTTTTACCTTTTACCAATTGGTTATTACGAATGTAATGATGTTCTGCAAAGAAGTAGGTTGGACCTGTTGCTAGATAAGGCGTGACATGGGTTCCGAGCGTATGCGGATCCCATTCCCAAAAGGTATATTCTATTCCAAGAGAGACTTCTGTCATGCTTTGATCGAATTTAAATCCACGTTCTAATCTTCTATTCATCTCAGACCGAGCATCGTCTCCATAGGTGTTGGCTCTTAAAACCGAAAACCGAAAAGAATGCCGAACACTTCTATTCCATTTAAATATAACGCCATAACTTAAATTATCGCTAGTAAAATAATCTTCAGGCATAACAAATGAAGATGAACCAACATCACCAGTAAAATTAGTGCCACCAAGCATCAACCCAACTTCGTAGGTTTGAGCAAATACGGGGGAACTAAATAGTAATAGAATTAGGTATTTAAAAAGGCAATTCCTCATAAATTTTAAAAGTTTGCAAATATAGTAATAATGTTTAGCCTATTTGCTGAATTGTAGGATTTGTAAATAAAACAGATAAGAGACTGTTTTATTGCTCTAAATTTCTACGATCTTCACCCCAGAGTAGTTTTTTTCTTAGGGTACTTAAAAAACTTGATTCGTGAAGCAGTACAAGTGGGATGGTAAATGCAGCCTTTTTAATTTTGATAGTTGTATTGGCTGGTAGAGAATGCGTCCGAGAATCCATAGAAATTAGGAAAAAAGATTCTCTTCCGGAGACTTTAAATTTTAGTTTTTTATGATCTGGAAAAACCAAAGGCCTAGCATTTAAATTATGTGGTGCAATAGGAGTAATTAGCATGACTTTAGTGTCTGGCGTTACTACTGGTCCTCCACAGCTTAAAGAATATCCTGTAGAACCTGTAGGAGTAGAAATAATAATACCATCTGCCCAATAGGCGTTTAAATAGTCTTCATCTAGCCAAGTTTCTACTGTAATCATGGAAGTAGAATCTTTTCGGCTAATGGCAACTTCGTTAAGTGCAAATTTAAAATCTTCCTCTATGGCATCGACTGGTTCGGTTTCTACTTCAATTAAACTTCGTTCAGAAATATAGTAGGTTCCCGAAAGGATTTTATTTAAGGTTTCTTTAATTTCATCTTTATGAATGCTAGCTAAAAAACCGAGTCTTCCAGTATTTATACCTACAATAGGTATATTGAGTTCTCTTACATATTTAATCGCAGATAAAATAGTGCCATCTCCGCCAATGCTAAAGAAAAAATCATAACTACGGTCTAAATTTTCAAATATGTTTGGGTTTTTAATGTCGAGTATTTCCTCTTTCTGAATCAGTTGAAAGTAACTTTTTTCAAACCATATTTCATCTCCTCTTTCTTGTAGGACTTCAACTAATTGTAAGATGTATTTTCCAGAATCAGGATAAAAAAATTGACCAAATAAAGCAAGCTTCATAAGTAATTAGATATTTAAGTATTTTTCAAAATAATCAGAATAATCTTTTAATTTTTCGGTTAATTGATCTTCTTTGTGAAGACTAATGATTTCATAATCATACCTCCGCAAATTCTGTAAAATCTCATTCATGCCATTGTGATCCAGTCGAACACAAATCTGAATTTCTTCTGCATCTACATATTGAGTGTAAATGCCAAGTAATTTTGCACCATTGGCTTCAATAATTTGAGCAATTTCTGCGTAGGTGAAATCTACTCTTTTTTTCTGAAGCACAATTTCTTCTCCAGAGAAAGCCAAAAAAGGAGTTTCTCTAAAAAAAGCTAAAAAATCAGTAATAGATAGACTGCCTAAAATAGAATGATCTTCATTTAAAACAAATAATTGATCGGTTTCTTGCTCTGCGAATTTTCGTAAAAAGTCTAAAGTTGTTTTGGTATGAATTACTGCACAATTTCTATATAAATAAGAAAAGTCTTTCAATTTAGACTCAAGTTCCAAGCCAATAAGGTCTTCAAGGTGAATGCTACCTATATATTTTCCTTCTTCAAGAATGGCAACACATTTTTGTTGCTCATTGTTCAAAGTTTCAATACAATAGTCAATGCTGTGCTCAGGTTCAACCGACACAAAATTCGTTTCGATGTAGTGATGTAGTTCTTGCGCTTTCATATAGCATGCAAATTACATTATTTTGGGATACTGAACGTGCATTTAGTCTTGTTTTAATAGAATTGCTTTAAAACCTAAATTTTTCTAAGATTTGCCTCTTCTCTTGAAGGCAATTGTATTTTTGTTGAAAATTAATTAACAATGACAAGATTAAGTGTAAACATCAACAAAATAGCAACACTCCGAAATGCACGTGGAGGAAATGTGCCTAACCTTGTTGAAGCTGCCAAGCATATAGAAGCTTTCGGAGCTCAAGGAATAACAGTGCATCCTAGGCCAGATGAGCGCCACATACGCTACCAAGATATACGGGATTTGGTAAACGTAGTGCAAACTGAATTTAATATAGAAGGCAATCCCAACCCAAAATTTATAGACTTGGTTTTACAAAACAAACCAGCACAAGTTACTTTGGTCCCAGACTCAGAAGACGTTTTAACCTCAAATGCAGGTTGGAATACAATTCAACATAAAGTTTTTTTACAAGAAGTCATTCAAATTTTTAAAGCTGAAGGCATTCGTACTTCAATATTTGTAGATCCTGATTTAAAAATGATTGAAGCGGCAAAGGCTACTGGCACAGATCGAATAGAACTATACACAGAAGATTTTGCTGTAGGATTTCTGAAAAATAAAGTAGAAGCTATTAAGCCTTATGCAGCTTGTGCAAAGCTAGCGCACCAACTTGGTTTGGGCATCAATGCGGGGCATGATTTATCTTTACAAAACATCCAGTTTTTTAAGCAACACATGCCTTTTTTAGATGAAGTTTCCATCGGGCACGCATTAATTACAGAGTCTTTATATGATGGTTTAGAAAATGTAATTAAAAGCTATTTAAAATTTTTGAATTAATTTGATATGAAATTACACTCCAATATAGAAGGAAACGGTTTTCCTTTGTTTATCCTCCACGGATTTTTAGGAATGGGAGACAATTGGAAGTCACTTGCCAAAGATTATGCAGAGGCTGGCTTTGAAGTCCATTTAATAGACCAACGCAACCACGGAAGAAGTCCACACAGTTCAGTATTTAATTATACTGTTTTAGCGGAAGATGTTCTCCAATATGCAAAAGACAATGAAATAGATGAATTTTCTATAATCGGGCATTCCATGGGAGGTAAAACCGCTATGCAACTGGCTTGCCAACATCCTAGTTCAATTGAAAAATTAATTGTGGCAGACATTGCTCCAAAATATTACCAACCCCACCACCAACAAATTTTAGAAGGTTTGACTCGTTTAGATGAAGCTGAAATTTCATCCCGAAAGCAAGCAGATGAGCTATTGTCAGAATTTATAAAAGAACAAGGTGTACGTCTATTTTTGTTGAAGAATTTGTACAGAAAGGGAAAAAACACCTATGGTTTAAGAGTAAACTTAGAAGCCTTGAAGCAAAATATTGAAGAAGTTGGAAAATCAATTGAAGGACATTCCCAATTCAATGGAAAAACATTATTCATTAAAGGAGGTAAATCGAATTACATCAAAGATAAGGATGAAAAAGCGATACAACAACACTTTCCAAACGCTAAGATAGTTAGTATACAAGGAGCTGGTCATTGGTTACATGCAGAAAAAAAAGAGGACTTTTTTGAAATAAGTATATCGTTTTTGAAAGCTTAATTTATTATGCGCACATAATAAATTTACTTTTTTGCTTGTTTAATTAAGAAATTAATTTATTTTTGACCATTAAATTGTTGAAAACCTAATAACCTATATTAAATAAAATGAATATGAAAAAATTAATGCTCAGTTCGTTGCTGTTTTTAGCTTTCGTGAGTGCTTACGCTGGTGGATACCGTGTAGGAGCTCAAGGGCAGAGAGCTTTAGCAATGGGCCACTCTGGTGTGGCTGTAGTAAGTAATGCAGAACTTGCTTTCTTTAACCCATCTGGATTGGTTCTTTTAGAAAATAACTTAAACGTTGCAGTAGGTGCTACTGGCGTCTTTAGTAATGTTCGCTATCAAAATCCGAATACAGGTCAGTTTTCCCAAACTGATTCTGGAATTGGAACCCCTTTCTACCTCGCTGCTTCCTTCAGAATTACAGATTGGTTAGCCGCTGGAATTAGCGTAACTACACCTTATGGTAGCCAAGTAGAATGGCCTACAGATTGGGCTGGTTCTCATTTAGTGAATGAAATAGAATTAGCTGCAATCTTTATTCAGCCATTGGTTTCTATTAAAGTAAATGATTATTTAAGTGTTGGTGGAGGACCAATTTTTGTTACGGGTTCTGTGAATTTCAATAGAAATTTGACCCGAAGTTTAGTAGACGAAGAAGGAGTGCGATCCAATGTGGAAATTGATGATTCTGGGATTACCAACTGGGGTTGGAGTGCAAGTTTCATGTTTACACCAACAGATAAATTGAATATTGGATTCAATTACCGTTCAGAAATTTTGTTAAATGCAGAAGGAGGAGAAGCCACGTTTTCCAACGTACCAAATTCTCCCGCAGTTCCTGCTGAAAATGGAGTTTCAGCTTTTGACGCTACCTTACCCTTACCTGCTGAATGGTCAATAGGAGCTACCTATCAATTTTCAGAAAAATTTATGGCTACTGTACAGTATGATCGAACCTTATGGGGTGTATATGATTCCTTAGATATTGCATTTCCTGAAAGCGGAACTGCTTCTATAAATCCAAGAAATTACAAGGATGCATCAATTTACAGAATTGGAGCACAATATGAGGTGAATGATCGCTTTACGCTTCGCGGTGGTTTTTATCTAGATGAATCACCAGTTCAAGCAGGTTATTTTGCTCCTGAAACTCCACGTAATGACGCAATGGGTTATACAGGTGGTTTTTCATTTAATGTGAATAGCAAATTAGCTATCGATGCTTCTTTCCTTTTTCTGAGATTTGAAGAGATAGATGCTTCTTATGATTTCTATACAGAAGATGGCCAACAAGCTCCTTTTGGAGGCACTTACAAATCCAATGCATTCTTACCTGGTTTAGGGGTTACATATAAATTATAAAAAGACTTAAAATGAAAAAATATATATTTTTATCAGCGATAGCTTCATTAGCTCTTTTGGGTTGTGACCCAGAATTTGATAGTTCAATTGAAGAGGGAGATTTTTACACCGCTGGAGATGCGGATTTTTCCAACTTTGTAAGTGTAGGTAACTCTTTAACTGCTGGATATGCAGATAGAGCTTTGTATAGAGAAGGACAAATGAATTCTTTTCCAAATACAATGGCAGGTCAATTTGAGCTTGTTGGAGGTGGAGAATTTAGACAACCATTAATGGAAGACAATTTAGGTGGATTAAAATTAAATGGCAGTGTGATATTAGATAACAGATTGGTTTTGGCTGTAGGTGAAAACGGAATGCCAGCTCCACTACCAATAACTGGAGACCCACAGACAGACTTAAGCAATCCGCTTTCAGGAATGTTTAATAATATGGGAGCGCCTGGAGCAAAGAGTTATCATTTATTAGCACCTGGCTACGGAAATGTTGCTGGAGTAGCTCAAGGTCTTGCTAATCCTTATTTCGCCCGTTTTGCATCATCTGCAGAAGCTACTATTATAGCAGATGCTGCTGCGCAACAACCTACTTTCTTCTCGTTTTGGATTGGGAATAACGACATCTTAGGATATGCTACTTCTGGAGGAACAGGAGTAAATCAACAAGGTAATTTTAATCCAGCTACTTATGGAGCGAATGACATAACAGACATCAATGTATTTGCAAGTGCATTCAACGATGCACTAACCCCAATGTTAGAAAATGCTTCTGGTGGAGTTGTATTTAATATTCCAGATGTAACTACTATTCCATTCTTTACAACTGTACCACAAAATCCTATTCCATTAGACCAGCCAACAGCTGCAGGTTTAGGACAAATATTTGGGTTGTATAACACGCAAATTTTACCAGGACTTCAGGGCTTCGGAATTATATCTGAAGCAGAAGTTGCCTCAAGACAAGTAAATTTCCAGGCAGGTGAAGGAAACTTTGTAACCATAAGAGATGAAAATTTAACAGATATTGCTCCTTTTTTACAAAATCCACCATTTAGTCTTCCACCAGAAATAGCAAATCTATTTGGGCAAGTAAGACAAGCTACCATGGAAGATTTAATTACGCTTACCGCAAGCGGTGTAATTGGAACACCTGTTGGACAAATTGAGTTTATGGGAACGCCAGTACCTTTAATCAATGGGATAACAGTTCCTTTATCAGATCAGTTTGTGCTTACACCACAGGAGCAAACCAACATATCGCAAGCGCAAACAGCTTACAATGCTACTATTGAAGCATTGGCAAGCCAGAATAACCTGGCATTTGTAGATGCAGCCATGTTGCTTACAGAAGTTTCTGAATCAGGAATCGCGTACAACGGGGGAGTACTAACCAGCGAATTTGCAACCGGTGGAGCTTTTTCTCTAGACGGTGTACATTTAACTCCAAGAGGATATGCATTTATTGCAAATATGGCCATACAAGCTATAAATCAAACCTATAATGCAAGTATCCCGCAAGTAGACATAGGTAACTACAAAACAATCCAGCCCAGTAATAATGTAGATTAGGTTTTATATTGTTCTTGAATTTTTTTAACAACTGATATGAATTTTCATATCAGTTGTTTTTTTATAAGTATTTTTGTACAATTTTTAAATCATCAATTTTTTGAGCCTATGCGAGTTTTAATTCAACTTACCGTTACTGCCATATTTGTAGTAATGCTTTCTAATATATTGCCAGGTGTTGCAGTAGATGGTTTTCTTACTTCATTGGTTGTTGCAGCTTTATTGGCATTGCTAAACATATTTGTAAGGCCTATTTTAGTCTTATTTACCTTACCCATCACCGTATTTACATTCGGACTATTTCTATTAGTAGTGAATGCGTTGATTATTCTTATTTGTGATGGATTAGTAAGCGGTTTTGAGGTCGACGGATTTTGGTATGCACTCTTGTTTAGTTTGCTGCTATCTATCATTCAATCGGTTGTTAGGAAATTAGGGCGAAAAGCAGATGCACCAAACCAACCACGCTAGTTGAATTTAAAGAGCTGATATACATCTTTTTAAAAAATTGGCTTTCCGTAAAATTTATTGTACTTTTGCACTTTCAAAAATAAGAACGAATTTTATGCAGATTACAAAAGAAAACTTAGATAATTTAAATGCAGTTGTTAAGATAGATATTGAACAAAACGACTACAGCCAAAAAGTAGATAAAATATTAAAAGACTACCGTAAAACAGCAAATATTCCTGGTTTTAGAAAAGGACATGTTCCTATGGGAATGATTAAAAGACAATATGGTCAAGCCGTTTTAGCAGACGAAGTAAATAAATTGATACAAGAGTCTCTAAACAATTACCTTAACGAAGAAAAATTAGATATTCTAGGAAACCCAATTCCAAAAGAACAAGAAAATTTTTCTTGGGAGAATAATGATTATACATTTGAATTCGAAATTGGTCTTGCTCCAGAAATCAATATCGATTTCAATAACAAAAAAGCCATTACACACTACAAAATTTCAGCTGATAAAGAAATGGTTAACGACCAAATCAAGTTAATTCAGCGTCAATTTGGTAAGTTGGTTACCCAAAATGAAGTAAAAGAGAGTTTCACTTTAGTTGGAAAATTTACAAATGAAGATGAGGGAATAGAAAACGAAACTTCATTTAAGTTAGAAGACATTCAAGGCAAGAAAACTAAAAAATCTTTATTAGGTGCTAAGGTTGGAGATAGTGTCCAGCTTAACACAAAAGGCTTATTTGAAAAAGAGGAGCAATTAGCGACCTTTTTAGGTATAGAAGAAGAAAAAGCTAAGAAACTTGCAGTAGACGTAACTTTTGAAATTACAGAAATAAATGAAGAAGTTCCACATGAATTGAATCAAGAACTTTTTGATAAGTACACTCGAGAGGAAGGAAAAATAACTTCAGAAGAAGAATTGAAGAATTTCATTAAGGAGCAAGCTGCTGAACAATTTGTACAACACAGCGACCAACAATTGCTAAATGATATAACCACCTATTTATTGGAAGCCACTAGCTTTGAATTGCCTGCTGAATTTCTCCAAAAATGGATTCAAATTTCTGGAGAAAAAGCACTGAGTGAAGAAGAAGCTAAAGCAGAATTTGAAAAAAGCGAAAAAGGAATCAGATACCAATTAATTGAAGCTAAAATCATTAAAGAAAACGATATTCGGGTTAAACCAGAAGAGGTAAAAGAGATGATGAAAGAGCGCATAAAAATGCAAATGGCTCAGTACGGAGGTGCTTCTTTTTCAGATGAACAAATGGATCAATTTGCTAACCAAATGTTAGGCAACCAAGAAGAAGCTAGGAAAATTTCAGAACAAGTAATGAGCAGTAAAATCTTAAGCTTGTTGAAAGAGAAATTAAAACTGAAAGAAAAAGAAGTAAGTTTCAATAAATTTGCAGACGAGGCATATAAGTAAATCAGTTTTGTGTCATTAATTTTTGTGAAGCTAGTTTTTCAAATTAAGTTTAGCAAAAATTTTTGAATATAAAAGATACAACACCCTACCTTCGTTTAAAAAAGGATTATAAAGATGAATATAGAAAAGGAATTTAAAAAATACGCAACACAGCACCATGGCATCAATAGTAACTATTATGATAAAATAGTGAACAGCATGACTCCGATGGGCATGACGCCAAATATTATTGAAGAACGCCAGATGAATATTGTTGCGATGGACGTATTTTCTAGGTTGATGATGGATAGAATCATCTTTTTAGGAACTGGTATAAACGACCAAGTAGCTAATATTATACAGGCTCAATTGTTATTTTTAGAGAGTACAGATGCTTCAAAAGACATTCAGATTTATATCAATTCCCCTGGTGGAAGTGTGTATGCTGGATTGGGAATTTACGACACCATGCAATTCATCAAGCCAGATGTAGCAACCATCAATACAGGTATGGCCGCATCTATGGGAGCGGTTTTGTTGTGTGCAGGGGCAGATGGTAAAAGAACAGGTTTGCCGCATTCTCGCGTAATGATTCACCAACCTATGGGTGGAGCGCAAGGTCAGGCTGATGATATAGAAATTACAGCAAAGCAAATCATTTTGTTGAAAGAGGAATTATACCGCATTATTGCAAAGCATTCTAAAAAGGATTATGACCAAGTCTACAAAGATGGCGATCGTGATTTCTGGATGAATGCAGAAGAAGCTAGTGCATATGGTATGATAGATGAAATTTTGAAAAGAGACTAAATATGGCTAAAGACAATTTACAATGTTCATTTTGTGGAAGAAAAAAAGCAGAAACCAATTTGCTTATTGCAGGTTTAGATGCACACATCTGTGATCGTTGTATAGAACAAGCTCATGGCATAGTTAAAGAAGAAGCCAAACAAGATTCTAAAAGCGATTTAAGTTCGGAGTTGGTTTTACGTAAACCGCGTTCCATTAAAAAGTTTTTAGATGAATATGTCATCGGGCAAGATCAAACTAAAAAGGTCATGTCTGTTGCAGTTTACAATCATTACAAACGTTTATTACAGCCTAAAAGTGATGATGATATAGAAATACAAAAGTCTAATATTTTAATGGTTGGTCAAACAGGTACTGGTAAAACTTTGGTTGCGAAAACCATTGCAAGAATGCTGAACGTTCCTTTAGCTATTGTAGATGCCACCGTTTTAACTGAAGCAGGTTATGTAGGGGAAGACGTGGAAACCATTCTTACCAAGTTACTAGCAGCGGCAGATTACAATTTAGAAAAAGCAGAACGCGGTATTGTTTTTATAGATGAAATAGATAAAATTGCTCGCAAAAGTGACAATCCATCTATTACTCGTGATGTAAGTGGGGAAGGAGTACAACAAGCTTTACTGAAATTATTAGAAGGAACTACCGTGAACGTACCACCAAAGGGAGGCAGAAAACATCCGGATCAAAAATTTATTGAAGTCAATACAGAAAACATCCTGTTTATAGCAGGTGGTGCATTTGATGGAATTGAACGTAACATCTCGAAACGATTGAACATGCAAGCCGTTGGTTATGGCGCTTCTAAACAAGGTGAAGGAGTAGATAAAGAAAACATGCTGAAATATCTCATTCCTAAAGATGTAAAAGACTACGGCTTAATACCAGAAATTATTGGTCGTTTACCCGTGCTTACCCACATGAATCCATTGGATAGAGAAACCTTAAAAAGCATTCTTACAGAACCTAAAAACGCCATCATCAAGCAATATGAAAAATTGTTTGAGATGGATGATATCAAATTCAGTATAACTGATGGAGCTTTAGACTTTATTGTAGAAAAAGCTTTAGAATATCAACTTGGTGCTCGTGGTTTGCGTTCGCTATGTGAAGCTATCCTTACCGATGCCATGTTCGAAATGCCAGATACAGACGAAAAAGAATTTAGAGTGACCAAAACTTACGCTGAACAGCGCATAGACAAATCAGGAATTAGCAAGTTAAAAGCCGCTTCTTAAATAAGAACTAGATGAAACAAAAAAATAGCCTCAACGAGTTTTGAGGCTATTTTTTTGTTATTTTACCTTTAACGATATAGTTAAAAGCAACATGATAACTTAACATATAAGCTATTTAGCAACTTAATTTTTTTAGTATATTTGACATTTTTATGAAATATTTATAATTGCTTGTTTTAATTCAATATATTTTTAATTTACTAAATATTTTTAATTATGAAAAAACAATTACTTCAAATTTTATTAATTGCTTGTGTGGGTCTTTTTGGCTTGCAGCAGTCTTTTGGGCAATTAACCGCAGGAGACATTGCATTTACGGCCTTCAATGCAGACGGAGATGATGATTTTGCGTTTGTTGCGTTGAAAGACATACCAGCTAATACATCCATTTGGTTTACAGATAATGAATGGACAGGAACAAGCTTTAATAACACAAATGAAGGTGAGTTGGAATGGTCTCATACAAGCATAGTAACAGCTGGCACTGTAATTATAATTGAAGGCGCAGTGCCTTCAACAACAATAGGAACAATTACTGGGAGTGGCTTTAACTTAGGTGCTTCTAACGAAGATATTTTAGCATTATTAGCGGAGCCTAGCTCAAGTACAATGACTACTCCTGGTTTCTTAGCAGGAATATCTAATGACTTAAATGGTTCAGGTGCAACTTTAGCAGGCACAGGTTTAACTTTAGGTGTTAATTTTATAGACTTTAGTGATGATAATGACGGTTTTGAATACACTGGTTCGAGATCAGGTCAAACAAACTTCTCTGACTATTTACCATTTTTAATTAGTACATCAAATTGGCAGATAGAAAGTTCAAACGGTGATAACATTATCCCGATTTCTACAACTTCTTTTTCAATTGTTACAGGGCCACCACAACCAACTCTTGCAGTTTTACCAATTGCCTTAACTGATTTAGATTATGTTGAAAATAACGGCCCATCTGATGCTCAATCTTTTGATGTGTCAGGAACAAACTTAGATGGTACAGATGTAGTTATAACTGCACCAACAAATTTTGAGATTTCAACAGCAGAAATGGGAAGTTACTCTAGTTCTGAAACCTTAACTACTTTTAATGGATCGCCAACCACTTTGTGGGTGCGACTAGCAGTAGGTAACCCGACTGCACTTTCAGTTGGAAGTTATACAGGAGATGTTACTGTAAGTGGTGGTGGAGACACTACCGATGCATTGCTTGCTGTAAGTGGTAATGTAAACCCACAACCTCCAGCGAATGATGATTGTGATAATGCAATTGCACTTATTACTAATGCAACTGCAATTAGCGGCACGCTAGAAGCTTCTACTTTTGTATCGCCATTTGACCGCAATGATGTGTGGTATAGTATGACTCCTACGTATAACGAAACCTACACTATTACTGTAAATAATTTTTCTGGAGATATAGACCTATTTTTGTTTGACCAATCTTCTGCTTGCCCAACAACAGACACAGACATTTCTTCTGCCGAAAGCACTAGCAATTCAGAAGAAATAGAAATTGCCTTAGTATCAGGAACAACTTACTACCTAAGAGTAGAAGCCTTCAATACGGCTGCTGAAAGCACTTTTGATATTCAGCTTACTGCTCCTGTACAACGTGATTTTGATACTGAAGTTTCTGAACCAGCCACTATTTCTCTACCACAAGTACCAGCAGATGTTGTAATAGCTGCCAATGTAACTTCTCCAGCTACTAGTTTTCCAGTATTGGGTTTTGTTATTCAAGATTTAGCATCCGGTGATGGTTTACCAACTAATGTTACTCGTATGCGTTTGGTGCCTGGCGATAGCAACACAGCAGATTGGACAGATCATATTCAGGGAGTACATCATACTTTTGAAGAGCTTTCGCCCACTTCGGTTAGTATTTCAGATACTGAGATTGTATTAGAATTTAATACACCTATCAGCGTTGGAGATGGAGGCGATCTTGGCATTGCAGTTGAAGTTTATTTGAATGATAATGATATGATAGTTGATGGAAGTGTATTACAGTTTAAAATTGATGCGACTTCTAGTGGTTTTATTGCAACCAATACGGGTTCTGGTTTTGCAGACCCTTTTGCAGCTGATGTTATAGGAAATAACCAGACCATAAATGTTGTAGCAACACAACTTGACTATTTGGAACAAGCCTCAGACGTTTTTGTTGATGAAGCTATGTCTCCAGATGTACAAATTGCTGCTAGAGATAGTAATGGAAATGTTGATTTAGACTATGCAGAAAATGTAGATTTAAGTTCAGATGGCACCTTAACGGGAAGTCCAATTAGTGAAGTTGCGGTTAGTGGTGTTGTTACATTCACCAATTTAGTGCATACAGTAATAGCGAGTGGAAGAACTTTAACAGTAACTGATGGATCACTTAGTAGTGATAGTGAATTATTTGATGTTTTAGTTGCTCCAATTTTTCCTGGAGCTGGAGATTTAATTATCACCGAAGTTAGTGATGCAGATGATTTCAATAATGAATTTATTGAAATCTATAATACTACAGCAAATGCAATAGATATGAGTACTTCAAAACTGGTAATGCAAAACGATGGTACAGTTTGGGATTTTGATGATGATATACCTAATGCACTTATACTACCAAATGGATTTTTAATAGTTACTAGAGGAAACACCCAAACCGCATTTGAAAGTGAGTTTGGAACATTAAATGCTCAAACAGTTTTTGTTCAAGGAACTGGAGGAATGTTTTTTGGTACGGGCACAAGAAGCTGGCAGTTATATGAAGGAGGGACAACAAGTAATGCAGATGGTACTCTGATTGATGATACTATAATTGCCCTTGCGGGAACTGGTGATAGAGACTTTTTTGACTTTTTAACCGATGCTTATGTTTCAGCCTCAGATGCTTCTGCTAACCCAGGCGTTATAGATAACTTAGTATATGTAACAGGAGCTTGGAAATACAATGCCAAAGCAGATGCTACAACTGGGTTTTCTAATGTTTATTTTCAGGATAGCTTTACTGCAACTGAAGAAATTGAAATGAATGATGGAGAAATTTCGGCTGATTATGTTTTAGATTTAAATGGAAGTGACCTAAGTATTAACGGTACTTTCACCTTTAAAAGTGACGAAAACGGAGCAGCTCAACTAGCAGACGCTACCGGAGCTACCATTACTGGAGATGTTACCGTAGAACGTTTTATCCCTTCCAAACGTGCGTTTAGATTTTTGTCTTCTGCTGTAAGTGGAGTGAGTGTAGCTAATTCTTGGCAACAAGACATTCATATAACAGGAGCGGGTGGTAGTACAAATGGATTTGACCCCACTACGACTAACAATGCTTCTATGTTTACCTATAATGCAACAAACCAAATGTGGGATGAAGTAACTAACACGACAAGTACAAATTTAGACGCAGGAACTGCTTACCGAGTGCTAGTGCGTGGTGACCGAGCAACAGTTGATTTAACTGACAATCAGTCTCCTTCTTCAGATGTTACCTTATCGGCTACAGGAAGCCTAGCCACAGGAAGCCTAATAACTGGCACAAATCTACCTCAGTTATCTCAAGATGCTTCTACAACAGATCCTGAAGTTACTAAGTTTAGCTTTGTTGGGAATCCTTATCAAGCAGTAATAGATGCAAGAGAGTTAACCTATAGCGGTGGTGTGCGAAGTGACTTTATCGTGTTTTGGGATCCAAATTTAGGAGTCAGAGGAGCTTTTGTACAAGTTGAGTTAAGTACTGGAAACACTATTTTACCAACACCTGCACCTACTCCAAGCTCAACAGAGGCAAATCAATTCATTATGCCAGGCCAAGCTTTTTTTGTAGGTAATGATACAAGTGTAACTCAACCAAGTATTACATTTTCCGAGGATGCAAAAGCTACAACACAAAGTCAAACAGAAGTATTTAGCACTTCAGGTTTAGCGTATTTAAATTTACGCTTGTACACACAGTCTGCATGGAGCAATAACCAACCTGAACAAGATGCACTTGGTATACGTTGGGCCGCAGAATATACAACCGAAGCATCTAATGAAGATATAGGAAAGCTTGACAACCCAGATGAAAATATTGCCGTAAATAACACCAATGCTTTACTAGGTATAGATAAACGAAATTTCCCAGAAAACGAAGAAATAATATCGCTATTCGTTAATAGTTACGAACACCAAGACTATGTAATTTACAACCAATTTGCGAATCTTCCTGAAAATTCACAACTCTACTTAGAAGATCATTACTTAGAAACTTCAACTTTGCTTAGCAATGATGAAGTGTATAACTTTAGCGTAGATACTAGTATTGCAGAAAGTATGGCGAATGACAGATTTTCTATTCGTTTCGATGTGGAGACACTTAGTCAAACTGAATTCACAGAAAATATGTTTAGCATATATCCTAATCCAGTTGATGAATTATTGAACTTGAGTATTTCAACAGACCTAGCAATCGATTCTGGTTCAGTTGAGGTATATGATGTTTTGGGAAGAAAAATGATTCAAAGAGAAGTTTCTTTTGCAAATGGAAACACTCAACAAATAGATGTATCTGAATTGAATGCAGGAATATATATCGTACAAATGAGTTTCAATAGCAAAACGTATTCAAGTAGAATCATTAAAATGTAAATTTCACTAGACTAAAAAATTGAAATAACATTCTAAAGTCTTTTTTGAAGAAACGTATTAAAGTAATCTAAAAAAGCCACTTCTACTGAAGTGGCTTTTTTTAGATAGAAGCTAATTCAAGATCCACTAAATTGCGATATTGAATCGTACTCAGTTTACTCTAAAGCTTCAGTAGTTTTGAATTGTAAACCAGCAATTATAAAGAATCCAATTACAGTCTGACATTTGATTTAGGAAACCAACCAGTAGGAGTAATCGTCTTCTTAAATGAAAATTACCTTAATACAGAATCTGTAACGTAATAACTAGAACGGTTTTGAATCGTTTCTTCATCTTTCTCTGTTAAAATACTAAACCGTCAGCCTCAAATAGAAGTGTGAAAATTTGGCCTTGATAAAGAAAAACTGCGTTAACTATGTTTTACATATTTCACCAAAAACCTTTAGTCAATCACAAACAATGGTAATCTGCAAAAGCCCCTTCACTTTTAAACAGGTATGTCAAAACAAATAAACTTATAAAAGCAGAATTTGAAATAGTATAAACTTTTTTATGGGTAAAACCATTAAAAAGTAAAATTTGGTTTTAAAAAGTCTTCCCTTAAGGGAAGATTTAGAAGGGTGTTTCCCGCTACAAAAACACACCCATCCCTCTAGCCCTTCCCTTACTGAAGTGAATTCAGCATAGGCTAAGGAAGGGAATTTATTTTTCTTTTCAATTTAAATTTATCTCTGTAAACATCACTATCCATTAAATAAAATTCGCAAAATTTTCAGGGGCTATTATTGGCTATTTTTATACAAACACCATTCTAGACAAATATGGAGGCTAAATATATAGGACAAATTCAGTTGTTATGTTTACAGATTAGAACAAATCAAATCTATAAACATTTAAAAGAGAAGTTAAATTGATACTTTTACATTTATTTTTAAAATTTAAAAACCTCACAAAATGACAACCTCTATCGTTTTCCAAATCGTTAATACCATTGTTTTGCCCGCTTGGTTAATTTTGATTTTCTTTCCCAAAAAAACATGGCGAAATCCTGTCATTTATGGGTTTGCTATGGCGATGGCTGTAGTATATGCCTATTATGTGGCTACGGGTTTTGGCGATTTGGATATGGAATCCTTCAGCACACTCGAGGGCATCAAAGCCATGTTTACCACCGATGTTGCTGTACTTACGGGGTGGACACATTACTTGATTTTCGATTTGTTGGTAGGCAATTGGGTTTTGAATAATTCACAAAAACACCACATTAATCACTACTTAATTATTCCTTGTTTGCTGTTGTGCTTTATGTTTGGACCAGTAGGATTTTTGCTGTATTCGGTTATTAAACTTGCTCAGGTTAGAAGTTTGAAGGAATAAAGTAAATGAACCAGCCTGTAGGTTGCCAGGGATGTAGAAAGGGTGTTTTTCACTCACAAAAAAACACCCGCCACTTTCCTCCCTCAAACGGAGAATGTCTTTTAAATCATTGTTAAAAAGTAAAATTTGATTTTATAAAGTCTTCCCTTGAGGGAAGATCTAGAAGGGTGTTTACCGCTACAAAAAAACACCCGCCACTTTCCTCCCTCAAAGGGAGGATATCTTTTAGATCATTGTTATAAAGGGAAATCTGTTTTAAAAAGTCTTCCCTTGAGGGAAGATTTAGAAGAGTGTTTCCCGCTACAAAAAAAAACACCCACCTCGTTCCTCCCTCGAGGGAGGAGGTCTTTTAAATCATTATTAAAAAGTGAAATTTGAATTTAAAGAGTCTTCCCTTGAAAGATTTAGAAGGGTGTTTCCCGCTACAAAAATGCACCCATCCCTAGCCCTTCCCTTACTGAAGTGAATTCAGCGTAGGCTAAGGAAGGGAATTTATTTTTGTTTTCAATTTAAATTTATCTCTGTAAACGACACTGTCCATTAAATAAAATTTGCAAAATTTTCGGGGGCTACTTATGACGATAAATCGTGCAAAATAAAAGCAGCATAATTATTTTGGTTGATGACTTTATATTCTGTTTGATGATAAGAATCTAAAAAAGTTTTTGGAAGCTTAGGTTTCTTTTTTTCATTCCATTTAAATTCAAAAGCATAAAGTTTACCGTCTTTTTCTTCAATATAATCAATTTCCTTTTGGGTGATTGTTCTCCAAAAATAAGTGTTGATCCATTGGTCGGTGTAATGGTTTCTTTTTGCCCTTTCAACAATTAAATAGTTTTCCCATAAAGCACCTACATCGTTTCTTAATGCAAGTGGGTTAAAATTTTTAATGATGGCATTTCTAATTCCATTATCATAAAAATAAATTTTCTTGCCTTTTTTGATTTCATTTCTATGATTTCTGCTGAACGAATTGAGCTTAAACACTACATAAGCCTGTTCTAAATAGTTGATGTAGCGTTCAATTGTTTCGTTATCTGCACCAACAAGTTTGGAAAGTTCATTATAAGACACTTCATTTCCTAATTGCAAAGCAAGTGCCTGTAAGAGTTTTTCAACAAGACTTGGTTTTTTAATATAATCTAAAGCAAAAATATCCTTGTACAAATAGGCATCTGTCAAACCTTTTAGCACACTTTTTTCATAGCCTGAAGATGTGACCACTTCTGGATAGTTGCCAAAAATCATTCTGTGTTCTAGTAGTCGCTTTTCCTCTATAAGCGAAGTATGCTTAACCATCTCCTGAAACGAAATGGGATACAAAAATAAATCTATTTTCCTGCCCGTTAACGGTTCGTTTATTTTTGAAGACAATTCAAATGCTGACGACCCAGTTACTATAATATCAACTTCTATATTGTCTTTTATTAACTTTAAAGCCAATCCGATATCATCAATACGTTGTGCTTCATCAATGACTATGGTTTTATGATTTCCGATAATTTGTTTTAAACGAGTTGAAGTAGGCTCAGTTAACATGCTTCTGATATCAGATTCATCACCGTTCAACCATAAAATTGGATTTTGAAGATAAGGTTTAATACTATTTAACAAAGTAGTTTTACCAACTTGCCTTGGGCCCGGAATATGAATAATTTTTCGCCTCTGAAGTTGTTCGGGGATAATAGACTCTAAAGCTCTTTTAATCATTTTTTGCGATTGTAAACGCAAAATTACATAATATGTTGCGTTTTAAAACGAAAAGCATGATTTAATTCAAGTATATTTCACCCATTTATAAATCGTTATATTACATTAAAATCAATTTGCTATATGGAGTTTTTAATCTTGCTTTTACAATTTTTGTATCGGGAATATAGTAAAAACTAGCTTGATATTTTTCTAAAATCATATAGCACCAATCCATAAATCCCGATAAATCTTATTAATTTCAGTCTCTTTTTATGGAAAAACAAACCCATGATAAAAAACCACATCCTCGTTTTTGATTTATCCTACCATGAGGTTTTAAAACATCATATTCCCAAAGCGGTTGTTGTTGAAAAGGAGAATGCTGTGCTTGTTATGTTGTCAAAATAGCCAAGCCACAAGTTTTAAACCCTTATGAAATTGAACTCGGTGAGGTTTCCAATAAGTTGATGTTGTTATGTAATAAATTGAATCCTAATACACTCCAGAAAAAATATAAAGCCAAAAATCAACCGTTTACAACAAACCAAAGAAGAACTTTCAGACAGCATCATTGAAGTGTAAATTATAGATGAAATCTTTAATCATATTAATGCTATTTTGGATTGATGTTCTATTTGAAGAAAAGACTTTTTAGCTTTATGTTTTAGTACTAACTTTTTTCAAATAGTTAAAAGGCGATAGTCGCTTTGAAGCTTCAATTATAAAGGTATAAATTCTATAAAAGCGTAAAACATTTATGAAATTAATACCAGCTTTTCAAGTAGATTAGATGTTACTTTTGATTCTTAAAATAGCTTGACTCTTTAAAATAAGTTTGTTTCATAATTTCAAAAATGTCTTCCACATAATTACCATACAGTGGTTTAAATACCGAATCCTTTCTTGAAAAATAAGGTTTTTTTAATCTCACATTTATTAAAGAATCCTAAACTTGATTGTTAACTACAAAAAATACACTTTCATCAAACTTCATTGGCTTTGCCTTTTGCCGATATAAGTCGTTATTTTTTTTACGTGAATTATTAAAAGTAGATGCCCATTTTCCTTCTATTTGATAAGCAGGACTGAATTGGTATTTCTGATGGTAAAGCGTATCACAATGCTTAGCAACATAAATCAAAACGTTCTTAAAATTAGCAAAATTTGGTTTACCATAATGATCGTAAGCATTAAAAACAATGGTGTCTTTACTGAAACTTCCATATACGTTATCAAGTATTTTTAATTTAGCTTTATATTTTGAATCAAAGGGTATGCGATTACAATAATATGCTTCTTCTATCTCTTTTACTTCGATAACTTCTCCCACAAAAACATACAACTCAGGGTTTTCATCTGCACACTCCACGTATTCGATACATTTTTCAGGAATTAATTGGATATGTATACTATCCCTTGAGAGCAAATCTTCTACAGCATAGCTTTGAGTAATGTATTTGGGTAAACCCAACGGATTTGATGAAAAAAACAACGAGTCTGTTGGTCTTGCTTTTATATAAAAGCTTCCATCTTTTTTTGTTGTTGTTGAATATTCTTTTTGGATTTTATGATAAGATATTGCTTCATCGTCTGTTTTTCTATATTCAATGTATTTATTTAAGGTGTCATTTATTGTAATGGAAACAAAATTATGATTTTTTAATGTGTCTAAAGCATATCCTTGTATTTCAACTAATTGTGAATATGCATTTATGCTAACAGAAATAGCCAACATGGTAAATAAAATCTTCATGTCAAATTTTATTTAAAATTACTACACGTTGAAAGATTATTGTACCTATTTGTGTAATTTTTTATAGCAGATTTGAAACTTCTAAGAAAAACTTGCATTTAAAAAACCAAAAGAGCTTAATTTGAGTTGAAAATTAAGTTTTTTCAACCAACTAAAAAAGAACTTTCAGACAGCATCATTGAAGGGCAAATTACAGATGTAATCCTTAATCATATGAATGCTATTTTGGATTGATGTTCTTTGTGATGGGAATTCCGAAGTTGCAAACTTCGCAGAGCAGATTCATGATCCCATAATGTTTTTTTTGAAAATTGTGTATTTGCAAACTTTGTAGAGCTGATGATCATTCCATAAAACAAAACTAACCTCCCAATTATCAATTTTTGCATCCAAATCAATTTTACCTAACTTTACGTTTTAATAATAAATCTGACTTATTTTGAAAAAAGTACTCCGCATTCTATTTAAAATTCTCTTGGCACTTTTAGGCATACTTCTACTCGCTTTTATAGTATTAAAGTTGACATTCAACGATGCTATCCCACAAGGAGAAACAGGAAAACCAGCAGATGAATTGGCCTACAAAATGCTAGACGCCATAAATCATCAAGAATTTACAGAAACCAAAGAAATTCATTGGACATTTAGAGGAGTTAACAGGTATGAGTGGAAATTACAACAAGATTTAGTAGAGGTATTTTGGGAAGATTACCAAGTTTCACTACAAACCAAAAACCCAAATCAAAGTTTAGCTTATCTAAACAACAAAGAAATGAAAGGTGAAGTAAAAAAAGAAGCGATTGCTTATGCTACCAAAAACTTTAATAACGATAGCTTTTGGTTGATCGCACCTCATAAAGTATTTGACAATGGAACCAAAAGAGAATTGATTAAAGAAAATGGCCAACAAAAACTCTTGGTTACTTACTCCTCGGGTGGCACCACGCCTGGTGATTCGTATCTTTGGGAACTGGACGAAAATCTCCAACCTGTAACCATGAAAATGTGGGTAAAAATTATCCCTTTAGATGGCTTAGAAGCTCAATGGACAAACTGGCAAATGACTGAAGCTGGATTTCCATTACCCGAACAACGCACTTTCTTTGGATTGGAAATTCCCATTAGTGAGGTTGAGGTGGTGAAATAGTTTGGTATGAGTTCCAAAAAATACCCTCTTTAGAGCTCATTTAAAGTATAAAAATTGCCTATTTTTAGAGAATCAATCTGTATACTATTTGTTGCGTGTCATTTAAACAAATACATTTTCCAGATTCCTTTGCGTATAGTTCTGATTCTGTGTGTTTAACTTTAGAATTTTATATTGCTTTTTTTTAGCGAAGATAGTGGATTAATCAATTATTTATGGATAAAACTATAGGCTCACATAAATTTTCTGGGGATTAAGCAAAAAGTTTCTCTAATCTAAACATGAAGAATTTGACATCTACAACTCCTCTCTGATTAGCTCTAAAGAGTTTTATTTTTGAGTTGAATGATTCTGCAT
>Ga0307930_1000616_pt1 | contig 28562 bp, 18 predicted proteins | sample OrgLakmetageno46_FD_203161 | JGI IMG/M metagenome (GOLD analysis project Ga0307930, IMG submission 203161) | Saline water microbial communities from Organic Lake, Antarctica - #46 | ecosystem: Environmental > Aquatic > Non-marine Saline and Alkaline > Saline | place: Antarctica: Organic Lake...
TTTTTTCTCAAGCGGACCTACGGATTATTTTGGCACATTACACCATCTGTCTAGAGTGGAACAATGGCGATTCTATGAACATACACCGGCAAGAAATCAATGCTACTTAGGTGGGTAAAGCGATGCGAAGCGCAGTGCGAATTGAAGAAAGTTGCAATCGGCCTTTCATAAAGTATGCTGCGATATGCCCACCCGGACTCCAACGCAGCTTGCATGGAGTTCCCGTGTGGCTACACCCGACAAGTCGCTCAAAAAGGTCCACGCTGTATTCGCGTTTGATGAACCCATCGTGCTGGAAGCTCACCGAGCACACGTCGCCAAGCCTTGCCGTGCTTTTTCCGTTGGACAAAATGGCCTCGGTAAGAGTACAAAGGTGCGCTTTGTCAAACACACGCATCAATTTAGGTTTTGCATCGCTGTGCCCTCCGATGGCGGTCCAGTCGATGTCATCCTCCAACAGCCCGTCAATAATCACAGCTGGAGTCGCACTGCCTGCGTATGGTGCAACCGAGACAGTGGAGCCGCTTTGAGGTACCCATTGAGACGCCATCAACGCCGTGCCGCTCGACATTGCACCACCCCACGAAAAGCCTGAGGTGCAAAGCCGCGCGCCAGGAAAGGTTTCAGCCGCCCAGCACGTTAGAAGCGCAGCTTCTTGCATTAAGGCGGTGCCCTGTACCCAAAAGTCGCCCACGTTGCGCACGTAGTGCATAGGTTGATTTGGAGGACGGCGAATGCCGTAAAAAGGGCTCGTGATTATGATACTGGCAACAGAATCTTTAGCTAGAAGTTCAGCCATTTCGACACGATCTCCAGAGCCTTGTTCACCAACCGCGGGTAAAAATATTACAATCCCACGCAGGTTTGAATTTGAACTCTTGTCCAACGGAAACTTCATCGTCGAGGGGTAGACGAAGACAAAATGGCAATGCTTTGAAGGCTCCGGCAGAGCATCATGAAGAGGGCTCCGAAACGACCCTCGCTGCCCTTTTGCAAATGGAGATTTCATGGGATAATCACTGCCCCACGCCAGTGTTTCCACCACGGGAGCCCATGGCACCTTCCCTGGCTCTCCAGAGGCCATGAAATCCACAGCGTCGGCGGCAAGTTTTCGAGCCGTGTCCATGTCCCCCCAACCATCTTTGAAGTATCGTGGCCGACCCGGGGCAAAAATGCGCAAAAGGTAATAGAGTTGATCGACTAGACTGTACGCAGCGCTTAGGATGGCCCCCATGATGGAAAAACTAACAACACAGAAAGTTAAATCACCCGAGAACACGTCTTCTCCTCGACAACCTACTGTACTGTGTGTAGCTGTTGTAAACTTTAGTAACGAGCGAGCGTGCTAGAGTGGCCCTCGTTCTTATTCTTGCTAGCTCCTCGGTCATCATACTTAGTGAAGCCAACAAACAAGAGCCAAGCAAGCAAGAGCCCGCGGCGCAGTGTTCTAATTGGCTGAGAAATGAGAAACCTCCGATCGTACTCACTCCACTTCGTTCGCACACCTGAGTCCTGATGTTCGGATCTCCTAACTTATCAGACCTATCTGGGTACTGCGAACTACACTTCTTAGCAGGTTGGTTCTTCAAAGTGCAACCTATTCTCCACTTCCAAGAGTAGTCTCGGGCGCCGCGGCAGTTGTTTGTCTAGTCTAGTCTAGTTAGTACTCTCCCAAAAACACAGAAAGGCAAGTTCACAGCAGTCACAGAGGCACATAAAGAATACACTTGAGCTGCACATGCGCTAGCAAATCGCTCCAGAAGACCTATTAAGGCTCAAACTGGCGCAATTCCTCCGAACAAGTCGGCGGGGCTGAGTGCTCATTCGTGTGTCACGTTCCAGGTCCACGAGTTGCTTGCATAATGCACTCAGCCCAGTTAGACTACTTCTGGAGGATTCATCAAAGCGCAGCCTTATTCTATTTGTTGTTGTTTCTTTGCAATTAAGGAGTGTAATCAAATCAAATCAAATCTAATCCAACCGGCAGTTGCTTACTGGCTGAGTAGCACACTAAAGGCCGAATGGATGCCCTGAGACCCTGAGATGACAGGGGGGTCGGACTTTAAAGAAGGCTTTAAAGTGCAACGGACTACCGGTCAACTTCAAGGAATAGCGTGCCATGCAGTGGATAGGTCGGAGTGGAGATCGCGGACGTACCCTTAACCTATGCCTCCTCCCGAAGATTGGTCATACCGGGTTTCTGAGAGTAAAGATGAGCATTGCATTACGCAAAAGGACACTCAGCCCAGTCAGACTTGTCCTGGAGGATTATCAAAACGCAGCTTTATGCTATTTGTTGTTGTTTCTTTGCAATTGGGGAGTGTAAACTAAACTAATCTAATCCAGTAAGAAGAGGCAATACGGTTATTTACAGACAGTCGGCTATTTGCCCAACATCTAACATTGAATTGTTTTTCATGTTTCCATCCCACTGCGCTTCTGGGTCGGATTGTAAGCAAAGACGTTGCTTGCAGCTTCCCATGTATTGCTGGAGGCATGCGACTCAGCATCGATGACTTGGCTGTTCCGCGAAATGTTATCCTTGGCGTGTGCCATTTCGAGTGGGGTGCCAGCCTTGAAATCAAGGAGAAGAAGGAAGACATCACAAAAAATAAATTAAAAGCAAGCAAACTCTACTGCGAAACAAAATGGGCTACATTGAAATGGAATGGCAGGGCATCAAGAAAAGTGAAGTATTGCCATATCGCCTTACCACTGTGAGCTCCAAAGCAGCAATTTCGTCAAGGTGATCCAGCTCTTTCTGCTTCAGATATAAATGCATAACCACCTGCGCGCGCGAACAAATACTTACTTTCGAACACAAATGCACAACACTCAAGGGACGCAAGCGACCAAGACTAGCGGATTAAAGACGTTGAAAGAAATTGCCTCAACACGACAAGCAACTGTTCGCACATCTTCGTACCAAGCCAGTCGCAGCTGTGGCAAGGAGCCCAATGTCACGAACATACACGCCAGCTCGGCGGCCAGTGTCACTCGGTGGCAGTAGCCAGGGTGCCAAGAAGAGGAGCGCTGCCACGGTCAACTGTAGAGCAGTAGTAGGAGCAGAGGCAACTTACATCAGTGTATGTGCCGTACTAATAGGGTAGATTTATAGTAGCACACGCGTTTTTGTTTCCGAACTTGCGACAACGTGCGTGCAGTCGTTAAAAAAAATGATACAACGAGTTACGCTCCACTCACTTGAATTCGGCTGGCAAGCTTGCGGTCGTCCATTAAATTAGGGTGGGCAGCGACGTGCTCTGGGCAGTGGTGCAAGTAAGCTCGCTGCAACACTAGCAGCGCCAAGACACTTCCTGTAGCCCCATACGCTAACTGCCGTGCAAACTGCTCAGAGGCATCAGCTGTACTGGCATCCCTGAATTGGCGAGGGCCATGCCCTAAGAGAGATGCTAAGCCTGCTGCAGCCATCACCTTATAAAAGAACAGCAGGACGGTTCACAATGTTCAGACAAGAGAAACAAGAGAAAGAAAGAAGGTGCATGAATTTACTGACGGCGTTGATAATTGAACGCGACAGATCAAGAGTATACGTAGTTATAGCAGTCAGAAAATATTCAAATTTCCTTTTGATCGTCCCTATCAAGTTCAACTGATTATGCCACGAAGCGCGATTTATATTAAAAAAGTTTAAAATAGTAGCTCACCAGAGAAAGAATGAGGAAAGGCTGAAATTGCCGCCAGATCGCACGCATCCGAGAAGACTGAGTCACGGCATGATCTTCAGTGGCCACCACATCAATGTCCACCACCAGAAACTACAACGACAGCGCATAAACAAAAAATAATAATACCACGAACGCAGCAAATTGAGGTTCCAGCTGAGAATAAACCAATGAAATAATGTCAGTAAAAATGTAGGCTACAACTCTAGCCTTCTTTAGAACAGTATGCAAGTCGACTTCGTTTGAGAATCACGACGTTGGCGAATACAACATACTACACCCACTTTAAAGTCCATGAAAAGCACGAAACCGAGGCCGCACGCAAGTCGCACGGTGCTTCGGTTCTCAAGCGGGTGTGAAGACGGGTCTACTCCGCCAACCTTGCGTGTTTTAAAAGTACAAGTAGGCGATGAGCGCGTAAAACACACACACAAAACATGACAAGCAGAGACGACTTTATAACATTGATAACTATACATAAAAGGATACTGAATTATAAGCTGGCAGCTAAATTTTGCGTTGAAGGTGGAACAGAAAAGGTCGTCATTGAATTTTGCATTGAAGAAGGGACAAAATTGTTCTCATGGACACTGCACATCAGTCTTACCGCCGCTGCAACAAAAGCACCAAGCGCTAAAACGCAAATGATTGCAAACCTGTACGAACACAAAAGAGGCGAAATATTGAAGGAACGAAAAGTGAAAAAGAGGCCAAAGAGCACCATTGAGAGCAAATGAGGAAGTAGATATAATACAGGAATATGTACAATGGATAACGTGGGTTTTGGCATACTTGTTGATGGCGTATTGGCTGGTGATCGGCACTAAATGGCGTTCAGCAAACAGAAGAAAGGCGCCGCCGCACACGGGCTCGACCATTACCTACGAGAAAGCGATAGAATATGATTTAATGATTTGGTCATAGGTGTAGATGGGCGGACATATAGAGTGCAAGGAGAAAATAATTAGAGAGGTATAAGATGAAATCCTTTTTACTAAATATTTTGACGCATGTCTAATGCCCTCTGAATACATCTGCGGATTAAACGAATCGATTCAATTCGTTCATATACACAATTTCATTCAAGTATGATAAAGTTTGCGTGCTTTGACTAGTTGTAGATATCATGATGTTCGTCCGATGATTGATGGTGACGTGCGCAAATTCTTACACAGATATACAAAAAGGTTAATGACTAACCGCGAGAGTCCACCATAGACAGCGGGCTTGACTGGTACCGGCAGCGGCGGCCGCGAGCCACAACAAGGCATTGGCACACATGAAGCCTCCGTGGTACGTCGTTGAGACCTTGGCCTCGGGCTCATAAAATCCCACCTGTTGTAGGGGGAGGATTCTTTTTTTTTGGGGGGGGGTTAAGAAGAGCGCAATAATCAGCTTCAAGGATTGAGATCGATAGTAGAAGGCAGTAGTGGTCCTTTGGAGTTGGTATATTTTAGGGAATGATTGTGGTAGCTACGCACTCGCAACGTGGTCAGGCCAACGAAAGCCATCACAAACGCGCAAGCCCAACAAAAGTACGGTGCATTTTCGCCGTACACGCCACCGCCCGTGTGCATCAGCATCGACAACACCTTTGAAGAAGAAGATAGAAAGATACAACAATTAAGCATTCGAAGGATGTGAAAACGTGGCCCTGCTTAGATGGTTCGACAGACGGAACATAAAATAAACTTGTGTAGCAGCTGGAATGCATTGAGCAAAAGGTGTGGGAACTTGAATGTGTGTGTTAGCATGTAAGGTCTGTAGTTGTGGAATCAAATGAGCCCATAGAAATTAGCAAAATAATGCAAGCCACACTGAACCAGTGCACACGATTTTAAGATAACAAAAAAAACAGCGCGGCACCCACCCACACCTACCGCTGAGCCATAGACCGTCCAAAACAGCTTGTGCGTGAAGTCAACGTTGTTGTAACGCGCAGCGTACTCTGAGCCCACGACCCATGCTGACCACCTGTTCAGAAGAAATCACAGTTACAAAATCACAGCAGCAACCTCAAGAAGTACGGTAATGCACGTCTGTGGCTGGCAAGGAGATTTGTGGTGGCAAAAAGACTCGCGAACTCCTCCTACAAACCCATTGAGTGTAGTTCGATTGAATATTTGAAGCCACAAAAACATACGCAAACGACTTGAACAATCGTACAAATAGTTGCCTCGGCGGCTCTATCGAAAATAGCAGGTGTCAAATATTCTCAACACTTGCAGGATTCATCTTCTTCTTACCACGCAAAGAAATAGCCGAGAAAGCTAAGCAACGACTGCTCGACCACTAAATATTTGTCAACTTTCGCTATTCCAAAAGCTGCACAGAAGCACACGTTGAAGAACTGCCGCGCGCCAATCGAGAAACATAGAAGCATACACGCAAATTTGATAAGGTAAGAAAAAAATATGTCAAACTATTAGGACGAATCTTGTCTAGCGAGAATGCCAACCGGCATACATTGGGCCAGTCTTTACCTGCTCAGTGCTAGAGAGCCCTCCTGGATTCGGATCAAACTGTAACAACATAGCAGGTAATCGAAAAAGCATTTCAGTAAGAAGCTTAGGCTTTTTGAAGATAATAAAACAAATTCTCGAGATTCGAATTCACCTTGTCGTTGACCCTGAGTCTAGGAGCTTCAGCAGAAAGCAGAGAGCACGTTGCATGCAAAAGAGCAGGACGAAATCAGTGAATGAATGAGAAGCAAGACTCGAACAACTAGGCTTGCACAATACATACCTTGAAAAAGACCTTGCCGCGCCCAATCATGCTTCGCAAGCGCCACTGTGCGCTTTGTGGCTACCGACTAGAAGAGGAATTCATGACAACGGCGTGATGAGAACACAATCATCAAGTATGGTAGCTTTGGAAACAGCTAGCGAGATCGTTCGGACACATTCAATGGCAAAAGTAGAAGATATTGCGCAAACCGATTATGGGCATAGAAAGACATAGATAAAATGCGCGGGTCAAGGCGATTATGTAGAAGACATAACCGTCTATTGACCGTCTCACCATTTTTTTGTTATGCGTTTCATAGTTTCATACACTCTCCCATTCAAGATCTCAAGATTCAAGATTTTGTTCCCCAACTCTATGTATGATCGCATATAATATGGCTAAAATACTGGTATCCACCATCCACCATCCACCGCACGATCTAAAATTTTGTGCTGTCGTCAGTCATGTTGACCGACTTTCACATACAAGGAGTAGAGCACGAGTAGGGCGCGCAGTCTGCAGTCTCTCGGAACACGAAGACATGCATGCATGAACTATGGCAGATTATTTAAGCTCAATTTGTGCATTGTACTGAGCACAGCGTATGTATGATTGTTCTATGCTAGCTAGGGTAGCATAGCTCGCTTGAGAGTTTCATTTTGACTGCCACCTTCTGGATTGGGCTTAAAAGCTGCCAATGAGCTACGACGACGGTGGTGACGATGATGCGTTGGCAGAATTGCGTTGGCAAAGCGCACTTCTGCTCTTGTGGATGCAACCCACGTCGGAGTCTGAAGCCCGTCGAACGAACGCGGCGAACTATGTGCGGTCTTTGATTCAGCAGCAGCCGGAGCTGGCTGGTGCACGCGTGCTCGACACAGGTTCTTTTGCTTCTAAGACTTATCTGCCAGACAGCGACGTCGACTTGACCATTACCTTACCTTGTTCCTCATACCCTGGCGCTTACTCGGACGACTGGATGTTGGCAGTGAATCATGCTCTGTGCCGTGCTGCTATTGGCTTGCCACCTGGGAGCAATAGCAATGGTCGAAGTGGTGCTGCGCGAAATGATGCAGCACAGGATACTTCGAGCTCTCGGGAGTCTTCCTCCAGCGTTTCCTCTGACGGCTCACCCATCAGCGCTGACAAGGACGCGATGCATCCTCTGCCCATTCGAAACGTAACCTTCGTCTGCGCTCGAGTAAAACTCGTGTCGTGCGTTGTAGGTAACTTAACCGTAGACGTCGCATGTGGCAAGCCTTCTACAGGTGCTGCAGCTCTCTTGCTCAATGAAGCCGATCGCTGCCTTGACCAGCATTTAGCTGCTTGTCACCATACGACCCATGGCTACGAGCCTTGTAGGCCTCTGGATCGCAAAGGTGGCATTTCTAGTGACCGCTCGGTGTTTTTGCCGGCATTACCGTCCCGACATTTGCCCTCGCTGCCGGTGCATGCGCAGACGCACTTGTTCAAGCGATCGTTGCTACTCGTGAAAGCTTGGTGCTTTTACGAAAGTTCAGCACTAGTGCGCGCAGCCACTGGCGAGGACGCGCCGCCCGTGCTGGGTTCGAAGCGAGGCCGCTTATCGAGCTCAGCGCTCTCGGTGATGCTCTTGTCTCTTTTCAACGAAACCGCCGCGGAGCGATATGCTTACCTAGAGAGTTTGCATGCTCAAGCATCGTTCCCGTTGCATTCGCCACCTTGCGGGCCTTCAAACTGCGGCCGACACGAAGACAATGTAGACAGCAGCGACATAAGCAGCGATAGCGGTTTTCCTGCGAAGGTTCGTAATTATAAAATCAGCAGTAGCAGCAGCAGTGGCGGAGTGCACCAGTCACATAGAAGGAGCAGCGAACACAAACAGGCCGCCGAGCAAGACAGCAGTGCTGCACAAACCACATATGCCGCTCAACAACAGCAGCAGTGGGAACTCCAGCAGCAGCGATGGCTTGCGAGAGCAGCACTGGCATGCGGTGCTGAGCTTCGAGACCCTCTTGCTGTGCTCCTTCGCTTTTTGCGTGTCTTTGCAGTGTTCAACTGGGATTTGTATGCGCTTACTGTAGATGGACCCGTGCCCTTGGACAGTAGAAATAGCACGCCGGCGAGTAGTACGAGTGGTAGTAGCAGCAGTCAAGCCAGCAGTGCCAGCACAAGTAAGATTGGAAAGAGCAATCGCAGTAGCAATAGTACCAAGACCACAAACGATGGCAACAACAGTAATGACAACCACAATAGTGCAGCGGAAGTAAGGCCGTTAACGGACGTTTTGGCGAATGTGCGCTCAGCAATTAAATTAGGCACCGCCTCCAACGGTGCACGCATACGAGGGAGGGGAGAAATGTCTAGCAGTAGTAGAAGCAGCAGCAGTAGTGCATACCCCAACAGCAGCGCCTGCATTCCTGCAGGTTTAGCCGATGGATTTCCGATTCGCCCGGGCATGCACATCGTGGACCCTTTGAACCCGTGCAATAACTTAGCTGCTGGCGTGGGGCGAGCTGGCGCTCGAGCAGTGACTTTGGCCCTGGAGCTTGGGCGGCAGCAGCTCGAGGGGTCAGTTGCTACTTACCTGCACCAACATCGTAACCATCTTCGCCTGAACCAGCGAAGTCGTCGAAATGCTAGCCTATCCAGCAGCTCTCAAACAGTTGCTAACCTCCCTGGTCGTATTCGTGATATCACGGCTGCTGATACTTCAATGAGTGCCAACTCTGTTGATTACGGCAGTAGTAGGAGGGCAAGAACTAACAGCGGCAGCACAAGTACCAGCGAAGGCAGCTCAAAGACGACACATTCGAGCCTTACTGACGACTCCTCAAGCATGCCTAACAGCGCTTTGCATGGTTCTGGCGATGAGGTGGCAGATGGTAAAGACGCTGACTTGACTTTTTTAACGTGGACATTTCCAGCTGCATTGGCCCTTTATGGCCCAGCGCCTCCTTTATACCGTCGCCCAGTGCTGCATGTGCCCGCAACGTCGATTCGCGTCGAACAAAAACGCTCAAGCGCAGGTGGATCTAACCCTCAAGACGACTGCAGCAGCAGTAGCACACGCAGTAAAGATCACGACACCACAATTCGACTTGATGATCCAAAATCGCCAGGTGAATTAGCATTGCAGCCCTTGGGAAACGCACTGTTCAAGCTTATTGCAGCAATGCAACCACCTATTTTGCCGCCACTGCTCGTGGGAAAAGTAACGGGAATGCTGCTGGAAAATCCGGCACCAGCAGTGGAAGCACTGATGAAAAACTCCATTGAACTCGAAAGCACTGTCAAGGAAGCTCTTACTGTGCTCACTGAGGCTAATTATACTGCAGGGTCGGACGCGTCACAAATGGGTCGCATTCCTGGCGGCAACGGTGAAGTTATGGAGGCGGCAAAAACAAGTTGGTTGTCTGTCGTAACGGGCAGCGGCCACCGGTATGATCTATTGGATCACCCAATGCAAACTCACATGATACGGTCGCGAGCACCGTCGTTTTCAATTCTTTCAACAGCGAGCAATGATGACCTCAGCGCCGGCGGCTCACTTTCTCCTTCTTATACCAACAAGCGGGTGTTTGGTGAGCATGGATACGATCTGGAGGGTTACTACCTGGCGGCTGACTCCGAAGCTTTACGCGCTGAAGTAGCTTCATTCGTGGAAGCCTCTCATTGCCCAGAAGATGCTGCGCAGACAGACCACACTGCAACTGAAGGAAAGACTGGAAATACGGCGAGAAATTCAATGCCAACTAATTATACTGCCGAGCGTGCCTCACAAGATAGCACCCCTCAGCCAAAGGAGAGTTCAGAAGAGGATTCTTCGGGGAATTACGATGAAGAGGAGACCAGCACAGAAACAGAAGAAGATGACGAAAGTGAAGAAGGAGTAGACTCAGCGCAAACGGATTGGCACAAGAAAAGCAGTTCACTCGATCGGAGCCATCATGAAATTGACAACGGCCAAACGAAGTGGAGAACTTGTGGCAATTGGCTTGAATCGTTAGCACCGTGGATGCTGTTTGAAAGAGGCAAGCAACAACCACTTTCTTCTGGCATTGCTCCAGCTGTTGCTACTGCCGACCACAAGAACAGTAACGTTCATGGGCGGCGAAATAGTGGAAATAGACGCCATGGGAAACATGGTGGTAGCAACAAAGCACCTTCGTCGGTAGCTTCAGCCAGCACAAACTTATTGGTTGGCGGAGTGAGAGGCAGTTGGTTTCAGCGGTTGCGGCTACGCATTCTGCGAGGTCGGTTAGTACTAGCATCCTGTGTGTTTGTTATATTTGGAGCATGCGTATACTATACTTTCCTTTGTGATCTAGCTTCGGAGTTGGGCGCTTCACCTCTTTTGCCACCGTCTAATGTTTCGGGAAACGTGCAAGAGCCTTTGGTGCGCGGGAAGAAGAACCTAAAGAGTAGCAAGCCGAAGACAACTGAAGCAGCCTCGAAGAATACCAAACGTGCTTCGCCGCCTTCCTCAACCAATTCGGACATGGATTCAAATGCAGGTGCGAGTAGTGCGAAGACATCAAATCAGCGATATTCACAAACCAGCAGCATTGCTGACAGACGCGCAACCGCCAGTACATGTGATGGCAGTAAAAGCAATCACGACGACGCCATGTGCACTCCTGAGGAAGCAGACTCCGCATCACTGAAGCTTGAGAATATGATAGGCTTGACAAAAAATCAGCAACTTTCCTTTAAAAGCATGCAGGTGACTGTGTTGGGCTCGTCAAACAGTAACGTGGCTGGAGCTTCACAGGGGCAACCAACGGCAGAGCCAGCAGTAGCCGCAGCAGCAGCAGCAGCAACGGCAGCGGCAGTTGACACTGCAGCACCAGCCCTCGAAGTGCGTTTTGTGCCCTTAGGCGCTGATGCAGTTCTCGGTGATTTTACTGCAGCAGCAGCGATGCGCAATAGTGAAGACGTCACTGCAAAGCAGAAGAAAAGGAAGAAGAAAGAGGTTGCTGCCGTGAGCGTTGCGTGGGAGTACCAGTGGCACAAGAACGGTGTGATGCTCTTAGATTCTACGAGTCAACCTTTCTACACCATAAGCGCTGCTTCAGCCGCGTCCGAAGGCAACTACTCTTGCTATGCTCGGCCTAAGCATGTGGCTTCGCGGCCACCGTCTTCTAATGTTGCTGCTGCCATGCCTGGTGCTCCTCGTCCTCCGGATGCTTCTCGTCGCGCTGTGGAAACCGTGCCTCCTCAAGGCTCTGCGTCAGCGATTGACTCTTCCATCGCCAAACTCGTGCTCGACACGGCACCGTTTACCCTGATCTCCGCCGTTGCCTTGCGGGTCGCCTCGGCACCCCAAGTTGACCTCGGTCTGCAGACGCATACCCTCTCGGTAGGCCAACCCCTGCGATTGGAGGCCACCGGCGCACGCGGGGCGCCACCGCCGGCGTGCGTGTGGCTGTTCCAGAATTTGCCCCTGGACTACTACACGGAGCCGGGGGGCGGGGGGCGTTTTTCGGCCAATCACGGTACGTCTATGCTCGTGGGCAGCCAGGGCGCAGAGGGGGCCGTGTTGGTGGTGGACGCGGTGGATGGTCGGCACGCAGGCACGTACACCTGCCGTTGCGCTAACGTGCTAGGCGTGGCGGTGTGGGAAGAAGGCTTTGTCACCGTGGCTGAGGAGTCACTTCAGACGTGGTCCTAGTTTTGAATAACCCTGCTGATTGCTTTGTTGAACTCGCCATTATATCATTTGCTTAATACTAATCCTTCGTGCGTGTGTGCTCGTAAGTCTTAAAAAGCGCCTATCTGATGTTTAATATATAAATCGAAATCAGTTTACTAAACCAAGAATGGTTCTGCGTGTTGGAGGTGCGGCGGGCGCGGCTAAGTGTTCCTAGGCTACCAGATCACCAGTACTTATACAATCCGTATATTATATGGAGGGCAGAAGTAACGAATTAAAGGACTTTTCTGTAAGCTCCAAGAGAAGCTCAAAATTGTTTATGAAAGCGCATATCGCGAAGTGCAATTGGAAATGGCCAGTGCACGGAACAAGCCAATTAAGTCCCATATTAGTTCCTAGGCCTTCTTATTTCGCTCCTCCTTTCGTGGTGCTTTTCGCTCCTCTGGGCATGGCCCCAAAGCCTTCACGGCACATGTACCATTGGTCAAACAGATGAGTGGTGTCTGGGTGGTGAATCAGCGCTGATTGGTTGGCAAAATTGACCTATTTCAAGACGAGGATGGAGAAATGCGGTTGAAATAACACGAAACAGATATCACCTACGCACATCATACAGGTTAGCTAGTGGAAAAAATATGAAATTAAAATGAATACCTTTAGTACACGTGTAAGGTACACAGGTATGTATTCAAAAGTAGGCACACACGCACTGCGCACAATATCACATACTCCCAATAAGGACGACGACGTAAACCGTGATTAGCCTCTTAACGTTTTCTGTGAAAAGGTTGAAATTTGCAAGCTACTACTAGTATGTGTATACATTTCCAAATACTAACCGCAGCCGAATTACGTTGGCAAGCTTCCAGAACTACATGTGGCAAAGATCGAAGGCGCAAGGATGCAAATTCCAATGCTTCGCCGTGGGCTCTCACGGCTGCTAGCACCACCTGTATATGTAGTATGATAAAATAGGGGGCATTATGCATCAAATCACACCAAGAAGCCATGCTCCTTCTAGGATGCATTTCGAAACGTGCATGCATGACAACAGAACAATATTTCATTTGAAAAAAATGACACTACTCCTCTGCCCTCTCGAAATCTATTTCGAAATCCACAAAAGCGCCAAAAAGAGACGCGCACAAGATACACTCGAAAGATTTTCCACTTCCCTACATTCGTCCTTGACTCATCTTTCAGTGATTATATTATTGGCTTCTAAGTGAACACACGCATACCTCTTCGTCGTCTCTCAATGATCCTGAGGCGTGTACAAGGGCGAACCCGAACGACTGCACGGCCACTAGCACGAGGTCCTTGTTGTTCTGAGCGAGGAGAGCACATAATCGAGAATGGAATGAAGTAGAGGGAGACAACAAAAAGAGAGAAAAGAAAGAATCAGTAGAACAATAGGATAAAGAAGATCAACGGTGCAATCAACAATATGTCAGAGGTACCTGCAACTCTTCCGACGCGTATTTCAGCGCATGTGGGTATTGCGCACAAGCTGAGGTCATCAGCTCTTGGTCGACGCAAAATTCCGCCAATTGTGCCCTAATATGAGAAGGAAAGGAACAGAAATATGACGTGAACGTTGCGCAAACATAAAACCAAGTTAACTCTCGTATAAATTGAGAGTAAGTAGACGGAAAAAAAGAAAAAGAAAAAAAAAGAGAGCTCGGTGGTGTTTCATTCAAACCACTTCCAAACTTGCAAACCGCCTTCACCACACAACCTCAACCCCTCAATCTCCTCCCCGTTTTCCTCTTTTCATTCATGTTCTTCTCTCTCACCTCGTGCAAGCGCCCAGCGCCCATCCGTTTTGCATCACCGCAGTTCGGGCGCACTTTTCGCTGTTGGCCGCTTCCCCACACGCGCTGTAAAACAATTCGCCGTCTTGCTGGACCTATGACATGAAACGAGAGGGAATGAACGAATCAAAGAGAGAGATAAAAAGACGGTCACTTCGAAGGTGACAAGAATAGGAATATCAATCATATGTTGAAAGCAGACAGTGAAGACAGATACACACCTATTACGACTAACCCCCACACTTATCCTTCCTCCTATTCCCTTATATATTACCGCCGCAAGCACACAAGCTTCATTCGAGCGCGGAACAGGCCCAGCATAGGTTAAGGCGAAAGGGCAATGCTCCAAACATGTGAACACGAAGTCCGGATCGTTCTGCAAGTGCCTCCAATTGCCATCACTGTTGTTTGCAGTGTTGCTGCTGCTGCTGCTACTGCCCACATTGTTGCCATCTATCTCAACTCTTGTATCCCCGTCACTGCTGCTGCTGCTGCCTTCGTTGCTGTTCTTGTCAGGCGACAGCTGGTTGAGAATGCCTCCTGCGTCAGGCGAATGCCCCCACCTGCAATTTTTACATGTGTCAGAATACACACGAATGTCAGAGACAGGAAGGGGGAAGGGGCTAGGTGGAGGGAGAGCTATCCAAAAAGAAATCCTAGCAGTAATTCCTCAACATTCCCGGGTGTGTAGACATGCGAAGGGGAAGAACATGGCAACAACACACCCTCACACCTACACCCGTACCACCCATCCATGTACATCGCACCTTTTGAAAGCCGCGAGAATGACGTCAGGATTGTGACGCACGCATTCAGCCGCGAAACTTAAGCCTCGCCAGCCAGGAGCGGCTTTTATGAGCGCCTTGAGGGTGAGATGATGATGATGATGATGATGATGAGAGCGATGATGATGATGATAGAGCCCAAACCCAGAAAAGAAGAAGAAGAAGAAGAAGGGGAGAATCAGATAAAAAGTGAAAAAGATAGGACCACGGAAATGTCTTGAAGAAAGGATATTGTGGCAGCGCAAACAGAATAACCAAAATGACCAAAAGGAAGTCGTGAAGTTCTGAGCAACTTCAGAACAATAGAAGTATTGCACACTATGCATGAGGACGCACCTTGATCACGAACGCTGGGTTCGCCAGTAGTTCTGGCGCAGCAAACTGCAACGCGGCATCGTTTTGCTTCAGAGCGGTGGCTACTACTTTCTTGTCTTTGCGCATCTCTTCAGAGGCGTGCTGGAGCGCTAACCCTCGCTGCTTCACCGCGGCTAGCACCACAGATCGGAATCCGGCCACCTTTTAAAACAAATGTTGTTTGTTATAATGGTAGGATACGAGTGGAGGCACGTGAAATACATACACCGTAAGTTAATGGGAAGTGAAGAATACGTGGCGGAGATGTAAAAAAAACAAATTCGGCATCTCTTTGGCAAATCAACACAAATGAACAGAACAGATTCTCGCAAAACTTGCATATACCTCCGAGGCTATTGCATTGGGAGCATTTTGACTCGGCACTAGAGCTCGCCACGATTGCTTGACCGCTTTCAACGCCACGGTTTGGTCTCTTCGCATGGCGTCCGAGCAACAGTGCAGCGCCCACCAGTTCTTAGCGCATGTTGATGTTTTTGTCATCAAAGAAGAAGGAGAAAAAGAAGAAGAAGAACGATTCTAAAGCAAAGAAATAGCGAAATTATGAGGGCAGTATTGTGGTGACGAGTGAAACAACGGTCGATAGGTTGACCTACACGAATAAGATAATTGATGTGACAATATCTCAAAACTTATCCACCCCACCTCCTCGAAGCTCCCCCCCCCATGTAATAAGAGACTTCAGCTCACCTGTTCTACAGCCGCAGCGCACACTTCCTTGTCCGCGCGCAAGTCGTCAGAGGCATAACCTAACGCATAGCCTTTGCTACGCACCTGAAATCAAACAAGTTGAATTGAAATAAAAAAAAACTAAATCATAAACTCAATGGGAAGTATTCAATACATCAAGTTTTTGATGATGTTATTTCAACACTTACCGCAGCCAGAACAATATCCTTGTCGCTTCGAAGTTCAGGAAGGACCTCTCTCAAGTTGTGGCCATATTGAGCAGCAGCAGGCAGCGCTTTTGCCTTTGTGCCATACCTTGAGATAGATACAAACATTTACAGGAACGTGTTGTCCTACGAAATCGAAATGCCAACTAGAACCAATTGGCCAACTCAGAGTGTTGTGCATTACATAGAACGAACACAGATACCCTCGACCTGCACACACCTGTAGACTTTCTTTTTATAGTCCTCCATCAGCGAGATATGCTCGATCAATGAATGAATAAGCCTTTACTCAAGAGGACGTAACGCGACGTGCCATCTCACTGCACAGCTACCTAAGTTAGGTAGGTATAGTATCTACAGACATTCAGCTCATACAGTAGGCGGGCTATTCCACTACAGCAGGCTGGAGCAAATGCATCACGATAACGCTAGCCAGCCGGTCTACGTGTTCTTTTTTTGTGTTCAGCAGCGTAGTAATATGGAAGCAAGCTTAGTAGTAGCGGGTAGCGGGGCAGCGGAGCTTGGCTGTACGTACTGTGGGAGGCGAGGCATCAATCAATGATAACGCATCTTGAAAGCTACGAAAGCAAGAATGAGACAACCAACAAATCAACCAATCGCGATTGAGCTCTTCACGGGATTATTTTAATTTTTAAAAACCGATAGGCGATAGATGTTGCCTTGTCTCCGAGTGTGGAGTGTCTCCTTTACTGCTAATATATACGCCCCAATCCCTTCCTGGCCTGCTTGCCTATTAGTTCCCGTGTAGTTCCCGTAGAGCTCAACCGTATTGGAACGGAAGTTTAATAATATGGACGGCAATTAGCCTCAGGACCCCATAGCACATGGCAAATGCGACGGCCTTGCGAGTTACGAAGAAGAAGCGAGAAGCCGGGGATACATATATAATGGGCCAAGGCAAAACCGAGGTGAAAAAGTTCTGAAAGTCTAAATGACAAGAAAAAAACAAATAGAAAATCTTTCACTCCGTCTGGTTCACCACGTGCATGCACTTCTGTAAGGTAACCGTAAACTGCGACAGGGAAGCCTCAATGGCGTCGTCTTCTTTCTCTCGGCTCGCGGTTTCGCTCTCAAGCTGTGCTTTTACGGTCGCCAGCTCGCGGGCCACGAAACTGGCGAACTGCACGTCGGAGGTCTTGCGGGACGCAATGTTCGCGGAAAGTTCGGCCCGAATGCGCTCGATGACCGAATCGCGCGCCACCTAACAAAATAAGGGCGAGGTGGCGAAAGAAAAAGAGACAAATGATAAACACCGCCACCACAAATACAAATGATTCCAATGTCAAAGGGGCAAATGCCCCCCCCCCCCCCTTCGCGAGAAAAAGGGATAAGAAAAGAATCGCGAGGAAGATACCAATCAAATTCCTACAATACTTTGCTTCTGAGCGCTCATAAGAACGTAACAAACATGCCTTGAGGGGAGAACAGCTGTCTCAAATATCGCCCTTCGTCAAGTGCAATATAGAGCACGAGCTCTTCAGTTACCAAGAACAATAGCGCGCACGCACAGACGCACCGTTTCATCAGAAAACCGGCCGTCGATGTCGGCTTCGTGTAAGTCCATTTCGCACTTGATGGCCGCCTCACGCTCGGCCCGCAGCTCGCACTCTTCGCGAAAACGTTCCTAGTTACACAACAAAACAAAAACACACGAATGACTACGACGCAACGCATGAGTACGCACACAAACAACATGATAATGAAGGCAAAGCGCCCCAAAAAACGAAGAATAAAAAGTAAAGAAAATGGAAACAAACAAACAAAGTTTTTTTTGTGCGCTCATACTTGCCAAGAGAAGAAGAGCATCATCCATTAGAAGTGGTTTAGACCGGACGCACTTTCACAAGACAGCTGTAAATTTGATCCATAAGCACAACTCTCACCTCGAAATCTTCGAGCATGTTCATGAGTTCGTGGTGGCGCTCGTCAATCTCCACTTCGATGCGCGTCTGCAAAGAGAAAAAGGTAGAAAGTAGAAGTAAGAGAACGGACCGACGCAAAGCGATTAAAATGCAAAGAAGGAGAACTGCTCAACGCAAACTCTATCAAACTTTAGCAATCTAGTGGTTCCCTGATCCTCCTTTCTAATTGTCATCTTTGAAGAGGTGGGACACATTTGCTCCTACGAAGAAATGTCAGACGTTATTACCCTCTCCATGGTGAAATGCTCGTCTAATGCCGCGATTCGCTCATCTAATGCATCAAGTCGCTCTTCCGCCAACCTGCATTGGGCACACAATACGAAGATGGCACACAAAAGACAATACGCTTCGTCAGGGAAACGTCCCTGCAAACCTTTTACAGCAATTCAATGCATAGCCCATTTCATGCATAGTCACACGAATTTCACTTGAAGAAAATGATAATAGATGATGCACACAATTATGCTTGGTGGTATCATCGAAAAGGTTTGAGCTTTAGCACGCACACTACGGATGCATGCCCCACACACAATCCCTCCCTCTGTAAAGACCTTGTTTTGTCAGCGACGATAGCATCATACTCGGCGAAGGATTGGGCAATGGCAGCTTCGCTCATGGCTTGCAACTGGGCGTTGGTGCCTCGGCGCATGTTCACTTGTTTGGTTAAGGCATCAGTTAGCCGCTCGATTTCTTTCGCCATTCTCTGCAACTTGGCTGTGAGTAAGTGTTCAAAACCATGCAAAAAGAAAGAGACGATCAGTGGGGAAGTTGTTGAGGAAGCTCTGAAATACTCTTGGGCAAAAAAAAAGGAAAACAATTAGGGAGGATACTTCATATTGTGTATAGACCCTCCGCGACACAGCTCTCAACATGCATACTGGTAGGTTGAGTTGAGGGAATCACCGCGCCATATACGCGCTGGCAGACCTCGATAGCTTGTAGGTAGCAAAAACAGATGCCGGTATCTAAAAGATGCGGGCACTTTCTTTAAACATACGAACCATCGTCTTTGTTGAGGCGCGCTCGCGTGCCCTCCACCATTCGCTCGTCAAAAGGGCTCAACGCATCGAGCATGTGCGACAGCTCCTTCGCAGGCACCACACCGCGAACCTGAGAGCAAATTATGACGTGAATAGAGCCATCGGCAAGGATGTACACACCTAGTCATCTATAATTACTTCATGCTTTTGAAAAGGATAGGATGTGCACGACTGCTGGTGCTTTCCTTCATGAGCTAGCTACAGAATGCATCACCAGCGCTCCATTTTACAAGTAGAGGGCAAGAATGAAGCTAGAGCTGCCATAACGTTGTACGCACATCAGGTAGTTGGATCGGGTCGAACTCTGGCGTTTGAGCCATGGTTTCACGCTTCCTAGGTGTCAGTGTATATTTGATTGAGAGAAGTACTTCGTAGGGCCCAAAGCTAGCTAGGCAGCGCTAATAACTATTTACGTCGTTGTTGCGAAGCTGCGAACCACGAACAGCCAACAACCAACTAAAAAACACGCAAATGGGGTCACGCAATTGCTCGGGGATGGGCGACTCTTCTTCTGGATCGCCTGAGGGACTTCGTTGTAGTCCCCTCCTCTGCGGGCGGAAACTCTTCTTTTGAGCTGCACTCTCAGAGCATGGAGGAGCGTGCCACTTTGGACCGCTACCATCACTTCCATGGCCACTCGGGCATGTGCGCCTGATTAGCTTCTTAGGTCTAGTTTGCGCTGCTTTGCTTTTCTTCTCTACCTGTTAGTCTTCTAATTCCGGCCCTTCGGGGCCTGTCTCAAAAAACAAGAACAACCGAAACGTCGAAGCCGAAACGGTTGAAATATGTTGCTGCTGTACTACTTGCAGGGACGAATCAACAGCAACGCCTAGCTTGCCCAGTAACCAAGAAAAAGAAAACCCACGAGGATTCTGGATTTCCCCTCAGCGAATTTAGTGATTTCCGGATCTTCTGCTGAGCCGAAGTGGGTGAAATCCCTGAATTCCCGCGGTTCTCTTGATTTCTGGGCTTGCCGTATTGGTCCACGCTGCACGCTTCTTAGTCCGATTAGCAGAAGTATATATATATAATTTTCCTTCCTAGGCGAAGAACCCCCCGAGCAGTTTAGATTTACCTAATCAAGAGAAATTTATGGCAGCCAAATGCCATCTATCCGATTAAAGAAAAATTATTGGTGTATCCGCCTGGCGCCTAATGCATAACTTGCAAAACACGCGAACATGTACATGCTGATGTCTAGGTGCCTACCTCGTGCTTCTACCTTCGATCGGACAAACAAGAACAATCGAGGACGACAAAGAACAGGAATAATCGAACGACCACAACAACACCAGAGTCGAATCATGGCCGTGGAAAGGCCACATTCTCGAGTATCTCTGAGGGCGCGGCAGGCAGCGGCACGCCTGGTGCTTGCACTAGAAAACACCCAAGGAAACCGAGCGCGTTCACATCTATGGCTACTGCTCCATCATCTCCATAGCCAGGCTGAGCGAATACTCGCTGGCTACGAGGTACCAAAAGGGCCCAAGTTGGCGCAAGCAAGAAATTGTACGCGTCGCCGGGGCTGCTGCTACGAAGGTTCAAGCCACAGATTGACGCCATGCCTGCAAAGAGGGCATCGAGGGCCTGCGGTTGGTGCACAAATTGCAATGTTATTTATTAAACAAAAGAAAGAGAAAAAGGGAGAGATAAGTCAAAGGTAAACAAGTGAAAAAAGAAAAAAACATTCTTCATTCGTCATTGCGGACGAGTTCGAAAAAGAAAGAAAGAATATAAGTATATATACATACATATGTAGTATGCTGCACCTACTACGTTTTTCTTTCTCAAACCTGAGGTCGACGAGTGGAAGGATTCTTCAAGTCGAGCGACACGAACGCGTGCCGAAAAGGCAACTCTTCAACAGTGCCTACGTCACCCAAGCTGCCCTCCTTGACGTACTTTTCGAACAATTGCGCTATGGGTGGAGCCGCAAACACGCCTAGTACGTGCAGTACGTAGGCGAGGAAAACCAACGAAAACAAAATGAAAGCGATTCAGATTGGTAAGGAATGGGCGGCGGAGAAGAGACGAAGGCAGAGGTATGTGTGTCAATGTGAAATACTAGTATTGTGGACCAAGCGTACACATGTGTCTCCGAGCTACTCTCAGCAGATTTGTTCGATTGACGGTTTTGTAGACACGTACATATTTATAGGCATAACTTAAGTACATAGCTCGAGATAATATTCCAGTCAAGACGATCAGCACACTTTACTCACCTTGTGGGTGGTCAGCCCCGTGCGTAAAGCGGTGCCAGGCTGCCCACACCCCCGAGGGTCGCCCTCCACGCGCATGCTCCGCGGCTTGCAGAGTGAGGGTCTCCAACACGTCCAGTGGCACCGCCTGAGGGGGGGGGGGAGGGTTGGGTTAGATTATAATCATGTTAGTGTAGAAAAGACAAGACGGCAAAAAAAAATCATGATTTGAACGTTAAGTGTAATCAGCAACGTATAATATGGCACAGTGTCAGTGTGAACTGTACACAAATTTCGACAAGACTTAGAAAAGAACAGTGACCGAGACCAACGTTACATCCGTAGAAGGGAAAAAGACTAGCACTATAGACTTAATCAGTTGTAGCAAAACAGTAAAACGTATCAACCAACCTGGAGGTGGCGGTGGCGTTGGCTCGCGCCAGCGTTCGAACCCGAATTGAAGAACCCCACTCCAGGGAGCTCTAGGACCAGGGTAGCCAACGCAGCCAAATCGTTACCGTTCAGTGGGTCAGATTGCTCCCGAAAGACGTCGGTTACCTGGTAATACACGAGCGTATGAAAGCTATAGAGGTGACGTTGATGCACCACATGTAGCTCGCATTTGCATACATAAAGTATGATGCATTTTCTTCATCAAGGTGCAGTGTACTTGAAACGGTGTTCACGTGGGGCGTGGCATAAGCATTGCACACGCATATTGAATACAGGTCGTTTAAACAGGTCTTGGATTTTCTGAATCGGTCTCCACTTCCAACTGAATAAAAAAGAAGACACCACCACTACTTACGATCAACACGTGGTCTTGTAAACCCGCAAACTTGTTCAACACTACGCTCCACCCTTGCATTGCCTCCGCTTTTTCATCCACGCTTGCCCCTAGCCATCTTCCTCCAACGACGCTTCCACTGCTACTACTACTACTGCTCCTGCTGCCGCTCCTGCTGCGGCTTCCTCTGCTGCTGCTGCTGCTGCTGCTGCCATAGCCGCGAGGTGTCAGCACGCAGGCGTCACCTCGCTTAGGACCACAAACTTCAAGGTCTCGCTCTCGACTCGTCAGCGACAATGGGTCCTGGGCTGGATCTAACCACGCACGGCTCCTGCTGCCTGTGCTAGCAGCCGCTGACAACGCACTCGACGCTGACTTCGGAGACGAAGTCGAAGAAGAAGAAGCTCTCTGATTGGACGCCGAGAATGATGACGATTGTTTCTTGGCGACATGGTTCACGAGAAAGTACACGCCTGTAGCGTCGTCGTGCACCTCCTCAAGGCCGTTCTTGGCAAGCGGCAGTGGCTGCAGGACCCCCGACCGCCTCGCTCGTGCCGAGGCAGTAGACACGAGTCGACGCAAACGGCTTTGCCCCTGGAGCCAGCTTCCTGCACTGACCCAAGCTTGCGTAAGCACACCGAGCGAGTCGATTTCCACGCCTAGCCCGAGGGAAAACACGGCCAGCATCAACATCAGCATTACTGAAGTGAGTGCCGCCCGCCCGCGGCTGCTGCTACTGCTCCTCAAGGCCAAACTGGAGCCTAGGGCACCGCCTATTGATTTCTCACTACCGCTGTTGTCTACTTGCGGACTTTTCCACCACCCTGCGAGAGACCGGACGCCGTCGAGTGCTGTGGCTGAAAAGCCCGCTAACTTAGCCTTGCTGCTGCTAGGAGCCGCAGTCTCTACGTTCATGGGCTCCAAAGCACCCAACGAATCCCACGAAACAGGCTCAATATGCGGTAGGTTTTCCTGAATGTGGCAATTGTCTTCTTCGTCGGAGCCGTTCTGAGCGAGACCAGTGTCTCCATCCTTCAATTCCACTTCGGTAGGATGGTTGTTCATGACTAATTCGTATCGACTATTCTATATCATGAGTGTCTTAGAACCAATAAAAGAAACTACGCTTAGTGCAAAGGAATTTCACTAAATATGCGCTCGCGTTGTAGCACGATACCTAGCTAGCATTTGATGATGGACGATAGTTCACACAGAACAGCCTGTAACAATCATTACTCATCAGTCAGTTATCAATCAATCCGCTGATTGATCCATTCGGTCGTCTCCTTCTTTCCATACCTTTTTCTCAACAGGCTGGCTACGCACGCTGCGCTGGATGTCCGCGGACGAAACAACGAAACACCGAAGAAGCGTTTGTCGCGTTTGTCGACCACATCCAGAACAACAGATCCAGAACGCAGAACAGCGATTTCCTCAGTTTGGAACCTCTTCCAAAGTAAACCAGAACGATGAAATCCCCGGTACACAGAAATCACGAAAAGGAATCCCGCCGCTTGCCGCCGTATCCAGTATCCAGTATCCAGCCATGTATTGAAGAATTCAGGAACATAACTCATCAACAAATATCGTTGTGCGCTAAGGGCACATTGAATGAATCTCAACTCAAGCCCAACCCGTGCGCCAACAAAGCCTTCAACTATCTGACACCACGAAGAGTTTCGTTTCCGTTGGCTCACTTTGCATCCTTATTTGAACCATAGGCAGCTTCACTTCGATTTAAAGTAACGTTACCAAGCTTGACACCAGTTACCCTTGTCATGGTACGCAACTGGGCGAATTGGAGAAAGAAACACGTGTGGGTCCCTTCGTGGAGACGAAAACAAATCGTGATGTATGACTTTTTCTTCGGGAGAAGAGTGCACCCTGATGAGCCCAGTCCGGGAGCGGAAGGTATCAAGCACACCGACGTACAGGCTTCGTCAAATCATTGGACAAAGATGAAAGGTGCTCTCAAAGTCTCAGCGAAGGTTCAGAATCCTAAAAAAAAAGGCACCGGTCAGCCCTGTACTGTTCCTCCACCTATCAATGAAGAAGTGGCTGATGATTATTCAAGCTTGAATCGGCCAGTCGTCACCTTTGATGTTCGTGAGCCACATAGTGGCACAACAAGCGGGCCACTTTTGCTCCAAGCCATGTCGTCCGTAGATTTCAGCGCCGAAGAGTGTTGATGAAGTTTCCATGTGTAGTGTTCAGACAATAGTTGAATCTGGCGGTACTCCTAAGAGGGCATTTTTATCATGCTGCGGGAATTTCTAAATTTTGTTGAATGATGCTCATTTGGCCTCCAAAAATTATGTGTGAGCTGCTACCTCAATCTTTTTCATTGCTGCTGTATATGTTGTGGTTATAGTTTTCATTAAGTTCTTTGTGCAGGTTCGTGATGATGGTTGTCATATAAGCTGAATCAACGCCACAAAAAAATTGCGTATTAAATTCCAATTCCACGAGTACATATTGCTTTATTTATTCTTTTACAACGGGAGGAATGCACACCTAGCCAAATGAAATGATTTTTTTCTTAACGACTCAGTGCTTCAATTCGTTAGCATTTCTCAAAGGCCTTTTTTTTCTATCCTCGATATCCTCCCTATTTGCTATCGGAGTCAGTCGGTGGGTACCTTCAGTGGTGTACTCTATTCATGTAGACAGCGCAAGGTACTGCCGTGGCTATTTCCCAATCCCCCAATGGATCATTCTTGAACTACGACTACTGTAGTAGCGGATGTTCCGATAAACGCCGATGCATAGAATTCCGTGTACTACTTCAATTAGCACGGACAAAGCTAGGAGCTCGGAGCTTGTGGCGCCATTTGGCACACAGCGCGTCACCTAGATGACGCGCACTCTATTCATACGTGGCGGCACAGTTCGAGTCAGCCGCCTACCACAACCTTAACTACTGATAGTTTGACACGGTCACTGTACTCTGCCTTAAGCACACGCCCCGCCTCATGGGACGCTGTGTGCATTGGTGGTTGGGGTTTCCATCCCCACCATGAGTAAGTCCTCGCGGGTATCAACTGTATCGTGTTTGTCAACCTCATTTTAAGTCAATCTTTCGAGCCTGAACGCAATCAGTTCTCCGTGGAGGTCAGCGCCCAGCACACTTTGTTCTGGGCCTTTCTGTTTGTTAGTTTAATACTTTCCCTCCATCTTATCATAAGTAAAACCAGTATCAGATTAAGCAGTACTTCTTTCCGGGTTATGGGCCTTCTTTTTGCTTCTTTCCGGGTTATGGGCTACCTTTCCTCTGTGTAGACAAGCATCGTATTTTGAGTCGCCAATACCGCCGGCGGGGTCTTCGATCGTAAGGTTGGTCTGAGCGCTAGTCTAGTCTAGTCTAGTCTAGTCTAGTCTAGTCTAGTCTAGTCTAGTCTAGTCTAGTCTAGCCTAGTTAGTACTCTCCCAAAAACAAAGAAAGGCAAGTACACAGCAGTCACAGAGGCACATAAAGAATGCACTTGAGCTGCAAATGCGCTAGCAAATGCGCTCCAGAAGGAAAATTTAGTCTCCAACTGGCGCCTTTCCTCCGAACAAGTCAGCGGGACTGAGTGCTCGTTCGTGTGTCACGTCCCAGGTCCACGAGGCAATTCTCTGGGCTATTTTTGCCCCAGCAGAGCATCTTCTCAATGTTTTTCTTTCTCAGTCGCCGCTATCTACTGCAAGGCCAATATCAAGCAAAAATGCTTTTTTTAATGAAGAACGCCTCGTAGATATTCATCTGATCTCTTTCTGAAGTCAACAAGGCACTGCTGAATTCCCGTAGTAGAATTCACGCCAGATTAGTACAAGTATTCCTTTCCGCGAAATTTCCGACGAGATTCCTAGTGCTAGGCGAGCAAGAGCGGCCTTGGTGCAAAAACTTATTTCAAATTAAAGAAGTCAAGATAAGGGCCATGTATATATACTTCACTCAAAAACCCAAAAGTTCCTCAAACGGACTTGGCAGAATTTTTTTTCTGTGCGCTAGATGCAGCTCTTTGAGTAGCCTCTAGTATGGCGCTCTTGATGTTTGTGTATGTTACAATATTGTATAATCAAGTCGCTGAGGAATAAGAGAACAAAAGGGGGGGGTCGGCATAGTGATTAAGAGAGCGGGCGGTGCGCGGTCGGTGCGTTTCTACCGAGCAAAAGGGCCGGGTGGGCCACAGTAAACGCGTGCAGTTTAAGAAAAATGGGTAATTCGCTGGAGGTATAGGAAATATTAATGGTGCTCTCGTGCCATTCAGAGCAGGCGCAATGGATTATTGCGAGTTAGCTTTCCTATCTGCACTGCCCTTTCTTTGTTGCTGGTTGCTGCTCCCCCGTTTTGAATTATATTATAAGAATTTAGCTGCCTAACTGGTCTTCTTCGATATCACTGGAGCACCTCGGGAGTATCATTCGGAGTTCATGAAAGTGCCATTTCTATTACTTTTCCAAACAATGGCCAGCGCTATCCCTTCTCAATGGTCATCTGACTCGAGCATTATTTCAATCTGTTTAACGGAAGGTCAGTTTGAAAAGATGGTAGTCAAATTGTTAGCCACGTCGTGAATTGTGATAATATACACAAAAAAGCAAAAGATTGGATGCTGACCTCAGCTTTTAGTTGCTCCATTTTCAACCCATTCCCGCGCTGAAATTCTCCCCTCGAGGGCTCCTCAAGCGAGGCCAGAATAGAGTCATACCTAGTCAGGGTCAGCAGTCGAAAAGAAGAGGATTTAGACAGTCTCAAGGCAGTACAGAAAACTCTTTCATACTGAATTAGCGCACTACGCCATTGTAGTTGAAGTAAACATGAACTCTGCTTACTCGGCGATGGTGGCATTTACTGCGGCAACAGCTGCCTCAGCCTCATCGTTGTAATAAGTGGTGCCCTTGGATTCTGTCGCCATTTCAATTTCATCCCGTGCCTGCAAGTATATGCAAACAGGACCAACATTTGAATTGAATTATTGCAAGAAAAAGTTGCACGTTTGCCGAAAAGGAGGTGAATGAAGCCGCACAGGTCAAGAGTGTTCTCCAGAAAAGAAATACATTTAGGCTGCTTAATTCAATGAATCACATTAACCTCAACGAAAAGGTCAGCGAGGTCGTCCATGCGTTTTCGGAGAGCTTGGTCGATGCCCACTGGTGCTGAAAACGCGCGCGTAGCCACAATGCCTTGGACTGTTCTTGGGCATGCCCAAGCAAAACTGTTTGCGCGCATTGCAGGTGGAATAGCTTTGTTCGCTATGTTTACAGGCATTGCAGAAGCGCCAGCGCGGAATAAAATTCGCTTCAACATTTGAAGTTAGAGAATTTCTTTAAAGCTCAATGTCAAGTTTGTCTGATACACGTTGCCGTAGATGCAGGTAGGGTAGTTACACAAGCTAAAGCTACAACGCCACAATACAAGAGCTGGATGGAATGGAGCAATGGAGCTGGCTGGCTACTAGCTAGCCTTTTTTAAATCCCCCGAAGGGGAACTTCGTAGGTTTGTGGGCGCTACAGTACTCTGTGTACATCTAAGTAGTCTAGTAGTCTAGTTAATACTCTCCCAAAAACAAAGAAAGGCAAGTACACAGCAGTCACAGAGGCACATAAAGAATGCACTTGAGCTGCAAATGCGCTAGCAAATGCGCTCCAGAAGGAAAATTTAGGCTCCAACTGGCGCCTTTCCTCCGAACAAGTCAGTGGGAATGAGTGTTCGTTCGTGTGTCACGTCCCAGGTCCACGAGGCAATTCTCTGGGCTATTTTTGCCCCAGCAGGGCATCTTCTCAATGTTTTTCTCAGGCGTCGGGCGCCAGCCGATCTCAGCATCTGTGTACATACTACTGCAATACGTACATATAACCTGATTAGATTAGATTAGATTATACTCCCCAATTGCAAAGAAACAACAACAGATAGCATAATGCTGCGTTTTGATGAATCCGCCAGAACAAGTCTGACTGGGCTGAGTGCACTTACGGATAATAGTACATAGTACTGTAACATACGTATCACTACCGCATAACGGTGCCTTCTTTCTTCCAGAGGTGAAGAAAAAGCGGTAGGCTTCTACATAGAAGTATTTATAGAGGCCGCTTCTAATTGGCCTTCCAGTTCATTTCGAGGTCCATCACTCGGAGAGTGTTCCCGCCCGAACAGCTTCTTAGGTTTAGCTTGCGCTGCTCTGTATTTCTTCTCTACCTGTTGGCCTTCTAATTCCGGCCCTTCGGGGCCTGTCTCGAAGAGACATAAAAAACCACGGAGTTCTTGAAGGCGATAATGGGTGGAGTCGCCCACCCCAGAGCCGCACTTCGGAGCCTCCTTCAATGGAGACTAACTAGAATTAGTAATCCCCATAGGACACCACCGTTTAGTCTACAAGTGCGGGCTGGGCATTTGGGGTCTCTTCGTAGTAACGTTCCGTACCAAAATGTGCGATTGCAATTATTTTTTCTTCTTGAAGGTCGTGAGGTCGCTCGGTGGCTTTGGTGGTGCTCCCTCCCATTGTACATTTCAGTTGGGAGTGGAAGTAGTAAGTAATTTCTCACTTTCCTTCCTTCTCGCTTTGTCTCGTCTTGGCGCGGCGCCTGACACGGTTCCCGGCTCCTCGCTATTGCATTTAACACTTCGGCGGTGATATGTAATATGCCCCTATACCCTACCTAGACCTATATCTATATCCCCAAACAAGAAACAAACGCC
>Ga0307930_1000617_pt1 | contig 28549 bp, 48 predicted proteins | sample OrgLakmetageno46_FD_203161 | JGI IMG/M metagenome (GOLD analysis project Ga0307930, IMG submission 203161) | Saline water microbial communities from Organic Lake, Antarctica - #46 | ecosystem: Environmental > Aquatic > Non-marine Saline and Alkaline > Saline | place: Antarctica: Organic Lake...
TGTAGTTTCCTGTGCGTGCAATTCTCCAGCCTTTACCCCTTGTGAGGCCGTGTGGGCTTGCCTGACGGGCGTACACGTATTTCGGTGGCTTGTTTGAGGGTGTAGTTTCCCAGGACTGTAGATAGGCGTTTTTGGTACTTGCGTTGAGTTTCGTTACACCCTAGACTCGGGGTATGGCTACTTGTATGGTGTGCGGTGTTGATTTTGTAAGCGCGGCTACTGGTCGCCCTCGTAGGTTTTGTGGTGGCGCTTGCCGGGTGCAGGCTCACCGCGATCGTCGTAGGTCGGCGGCTATCGTTGCAGAGTTGCGGGCTGAGCTTGACCCTATCCCGGTCGAGTTGCGCCGGTTGCCTCGCTGGGTTCGACACCGCGAGAAGCGACCTATCGCTGTTGGCGGTTGGGCTGTGTCGGTTCACGACGAGCTTGCTTGGGCGAGTTATGGCGAGGTCGTTGATTGTGACAAGGGCGACGGGTTCGGGTTTGTCCTAAACGGCGACGGTATTGTTTGTGTTGATTTAGACGATTGTGTTACTGACGGGGTTGTGGACGTTGAGGCGGCCAACTTTGTTGCCGGTTTTGGGGAGACTTATAGCGAGTTTTCACCTTCGGGTCGCGGGTTACACGTCTGGGGTTATGGTGACCTGGACAAGGGTTACAGATTTAGGGCCGGTAGTCTCAAGGTTGAGCTTTACCCGGCTGGCAGGTTTATTACGGTTACAGGCAAGCCCTACCGTAAAAGTAAGCTCGGTGTCTTGTATTTAGACTGGGCTTTGCAACGTTAGGCGCGAGACGCGCCGTTATGCTCGAGACGAGGTAACAAAATGGTTATGAGTGGTCGTAAACCTACTGACCGTCCAACGGTAACACGGCATAAACCGACCGTCGATTGGACTGACGTACCTAACACGCTTTTTGCCGGTGTTGTGCCGGCCCTGCCCGAAGTGCGAGAGATCGTAAATAAAGCGGGCGATATTACGGTACACCCGATACCGCCTCAAACTTTGACGTGGTACACGGCGGTTACGACTATGCCCCATTGTGTTTTGTGGTCGCCGAGCGACTGGGCGTTCTGTTTAGATACGGCTCTTATTCACGCGCAAGCTGTGACCGGTGTGGTGTCTGCTATGTCCGAGTTACGGCAACGCGAGAAAATTATGGGTACCACGGTGGACTCGAGGCGCGATCTACGCATACGTTACGTAGAGCCTGAGGACGAAGTGGCGACGCTTGCGCCTGTCGATAATCTCGACGACCGCCGGCAACGCCTTTTAAATGCGTGAGCTTGTTAGAGCCGCTGACCACGATCGGCAGCGTTCGCTCGGCTGGTTAGCTGTGTGGTGGGTTGAGACGTTTTGCGTCCACGGCCCCGGTGACGTCCAGGGTTTACAGGTTGAGTTAGATGACGAGTTTACGGCGTTTATTGTTGACGTTTACGCGTTAGACGGTAACGGGCGTAGGCTTTACGATTCGGCTTTTTTGTCTCGCGCTAAGGGTCGGGCAAAGTCTGAGCTTGCCGGCTTTATTGTTTTGTTTGAAGCTATGGGCCCGGCTCGGTTTGCCGGTTGGGCTGATGGTGGGGAAACGTTTGAGCGTGACGGTTTGCTATACACGTATAGCGAGGGTGAAGTTATGGGCCAGTTTGTTACGGCCCCGGTTATTCGTTGTTTGGCTACCGAGGAAGGCCAAGCCGGTAACACTTACGACAACGTGCACTACAACCTAACCGAGGGCCCGCTAGGCGAGGGGTTGCCTCGTGACGCGGCAGGGTTGTCACGTATATTTTTGCCAGGTGGCGGCGAGATTATCCCGTCGACCGCGAGCAATAGCGCCAAAGACGGCGGTAAAGAGACAATGGTGGTTTTTGACGAAACCCATTTATATAACCGGCCCGAGTTAAAACGTATGTATCAGACGGTTAGGCGTAACCTTGCTAAGCGTAAAATTGCTGAGCCGTGGTCGCTGGAAACGTCGACTATGTATCTGCCGGGGGAGAAGTCGGTGGCTGAGGAAACTCACGAGCTCGCTAAGCTAATTACCGAGGGCAAGACTAAACGGCAGCGTCTATTTTTTGACCACCGCGAGGCCGAGCCTGATTTAGATATGGCCGACGAGGCGCAAGTGCGCGCCGGGCTTAGAGAGTCTTACGGGCCGTTTGCTGACCTGATGGACTTAGACCGTATCGTGGACGAGATTTACGACCCGCGTAACGATCCGCAAGACTCACGCCGTTACTATTTTAACCAACCAACCTCGGCCCGTGACGCTTGGATAACGGCAGCCGAGTGGAATAGTTGCTACGCCGAAACTGTGGTAAAACCTAACGACGATATTACTTTGGGCTTTGACGGTTCGCGTAAACGCGCTCGTGGTGTTACTGACGCTACCGCTCTTATTGGTTGCCGAGTTTCTGACGGCCACCTATTCGAGATTAAAGTGTGGGAGCAGCCTAACGGCCCAGCCGGTGACGAGTGGGCTGTACCGGTTGACGAAGTCGACTATGAGGTTACTAAAGCGTTTGAAACGTACAACGTGGTCGGTATGTTTGCCGACCCGGCCCGCTGGGAGAGCTACGTAGCCAAGTGGGAAGCGTCTTACGGCAAAAAACTTAAAGCTAAGGCAAGCCAGTCCAACCCGATCGCGTGGTGGATGACTGGCAACCGGTCTTACCTTGTTGTCCGAGCTGTTGAACAATTTTCTAGCGCCGTGGTTGATAAAGAATTAACACACGACGGCTCTTTGGCGTTGACCCGCCACGTACTTAACGCTCGACGCCGTATTGGGCGCTCGGGTATCACTATTGCTAAAGCACACCCTGAAAGCAGGGACAAAATCGACGCGGCTGTAGGTGCTTTGTTGGCGTACCAGGCACGGCTAATAGCCCTCTCCAAAGGTGAAGCCACACGATCCACTTTTATCCCCCGTCGCATACGATAGGACACTAATTTTATGGCTACTCAGCTTACTAACGGCCAACAAGCTCTCGTAAAGAGTTTGGCACGTAAACAAAGTCACTACGCGCTTTTGGAGCGTTATTACGACGGTGACGCGCCTCTACCCGAGAGCGCCGAGGGCCAGTCGAGGGCTTACCGTCGTTTCCAACGTAAAAGCCGTCTAAACTTGGCACAGTTGTCGGTGGCGGCCGTTCGAGAGCGTATGGTTATTGGCGGTTTTCGTACGGGTGCCGAAGATGACGACAACGGCGACCGTGAGGCCCGCCGGTTGTGGAAAGCTAACCATTTAGATTACTTGAGCGCCGACCTACATTCGTATATGTTGCGTTTTGGTACCGGCTACGCCCTTGTGGGGTACCCTGAGGGCTCGCAATACCCGGTAGTGACCGTAGAAGACCCGCGCCAAGTTTATGGCCGTACGTCGCCTACAGAGCCGTCTAACGTCTTAGAGGCTATTAAGGTTTTTAGCGAGAATAGCTCGCATTTTTTGTATTGGTACGGCGTGGACACTATCGAGGTGTTTACCAAGCCTTCCGACCAAAACATTTTCGACCCTGACGGTTACCAGTTGGTCGGTGAGACCACTAACCCTCTAGGCGAGGTTCCCCTAGTCAAGTTTACTAACGCTGACGAGCGCGGCGAGTATGAGCCGTACCTGGACATTATCGACCGCGTTAACCACATGATTTTGCAGCGTCTAATTATTGCTACGACGCAAGCGTTTAGGCAGCGCGTACTAAAGGGCGATTTCCCTACGCACGACGCCGACGGTAACGAGATTGACTATAACGGTATGTTTGAGTCTTCGGCTGGCTCTTTGTGGATGATTCCCGAGGGCGCTGACGTCGAAGAGCTTGGTCAAGCTGACATTAGCGGTATTTTGCAGGCTGTACGCGCCGATATACAAGACTTTGCCGCGGTTACCCGTACACCTATGCACTATTTTACCCCTGAGGGCGCTAACGGTAGCGCTGAGGGTGCACAGTTGGCCCGCGAGGGGCTTGTGTTTAAAGCTGAGGATCGTATCGCCAGGGTTTCGCCTGGTTGGTCTAAGGTTATGTCTTTGCTTTTCCGTTGGATGGGCGACGAGACTCGGGCCGCTTTGCTCGACCTCGAGCCGTTGTGGAAACCTGCCGAGCGTTACTCTATGTCTGAGCGGGCCGACGCTAACTCGAAGTTCCAAGATATTCCGTTTAGGTCGCGTATGGCGCTTATTGGCCAGTTCTCGCCCGCTGAAATTGACGAGATGGAAATGCAACGCGCTGGCGAGACGTTACTTACCGAGGCTTTGCTTGGGGTTCCCGCTGGCCCAGCGATTGAGGCACCGTCTGACGGTGAGCAAGTTGTAAACGTTTTCCGTGACATTGCTAACGGTGATGTTGTAGAGTTTGCCCAGGGTATTGGTCAAGTCGAGCATATTATGACCGGTGGCGTTTTGGGTATCGAGGGTAGCGACTTTGCCATTACTGGCACGGCTAACAACCCGGCTGTACAAGTTCGTCGCTGGGAGATTGTCGGCAACACTTGGGAGCCAACCGCCGCCGTCTTTGGGACTCGTTACAACGAGCTTACCCGGCTTGACGGTTTGCCCGAGGCGTAATGGCTACCTTAGCCGAGCTGACAGACGGCTACAACCGGCTAAACACCCGTTTAGTAGGTGGCGCTGGCGTTTTAGCGGGCAACCTTTTTAGGCAACTTGGATCGTGGCGCGATAGTGACGTAACGCGTTACCTAAACCTTGTTGGGCCACAGATTGACGGTATCAAGTCTCAAGCGGCACAATTACAAGCCGTTTACTACCAAGAGGTTGCTAAAGCTAACGGGGAAAGCTTTACCCCGGTCGCGGTGAGACCTCGAGACCTTACAGACGAAACGTTACGTAACGGTGCTGTAACCGCTGAGGTGTACCGTCGCCCTTTTGTTGAGACTTATACGGCGTTGTCTAGTAACCAGTTGTTGCGTACCGCTGTGGAACAAGGCGCGGCGCGTGCTTCGAGTATTGCAGAGACCGATATACAGTTGGCGAGTCGTGAGGCTGGCCGTCGGCAACGTCTGGGTAACTCTAATATTGTTGGTTACCGTCGCGTTTTGACCGGTAGCGAAAACTGTGCGCTGTGTGCGATTGCTTCGACGCAACGTTACCGAGTGAACGACTTAAAACCTATACACCCTGGTTGCGATTGTGGCGAGGAACCTATTTACGGTGACTTTGACCCTGGCCAAGTTATCAACCAGACAGGTTTAGACAGTATCCACGAGGCTTTAGAGGCCCAGCTGGGCGTTTCCGATCGTGGAGCGCGAGCGGCGGGTATTGGTAAGTTTGTTCAGTACGACGGCGAGCAACGCCTGGCAGACTTTACCGAAATTATTGCGGTGCGCGAGCACGGCGAGTACGGGCCTACTTTGACGTGGCGTAACCAAAAGTTTACGGGCCCGTCAGATATTCCGGCGGTACTAGATACCGCTGTATAGTTTTCCGGCCACACTGGTCGGTTCAGGCTCGAGATGAGCCTTATCTATTCCGAGATGGAAAGGTAAACCCTATGTCGCAAGACGAAAATGAAAATATCGAAACCGTTGGGGACAATACTGGCACGGCTGAAACGGCCGAGACTGTAGACCTTGACGAGTACCCACAAGATCACCCGCTAGTCAAAACTTTAGCTAAGCAACGAGCCGAGCTTAAAGAGTTGAAGGATTTACGTAAAAGCCATTCTGAGGCCGCTAAGGAATTGGAAGACTTGCGTAAAGCTCAACTCACAGAGCACGAGCGTCTAATCGAGCAAACTAAAGAGGACACACGCCGGTCGGTGAGTATGGAGTACGCCGAGAAACTTGTAGAGGCCGAACTAAAAACGTCACTAAAAGGCAAAAGCCTTAACGGTGACTCTATTTTACAGTTTGATAGGACGGCTTTTATTCACGATAACGGTGACGTTGACAGCGACGCTATTGCGACGTGGGTAGAGGCTCACAGTACCAACACCGAGGCACCCAAACCCGATTTAGGGCAGGGCGCACGAGGTAGTAACAGTTCTCTCGCGCAAGTTAGATCGCGTGAAGAATTACAAAGTATGAAACCGTCCGAGATATTGGCGGCCCGTAATGACGGTCGCCTAGATTCTTTGATGGGAAAACCCTAAAAAGAAAGGTAGCTAATAATGGCTATTGACAAATTTATTCCCGAGATTTGGGCGGCAGGGGTAACCCAGTCGTTTATTTCCAACCAGGTGGTTATCCCCACCCTTAACACCCAGTTTACCGGTGAGATTACTCGCGGTAACCAGGTGCACATTATCAACGCAACAACCCCCACGATTGTGGACTACGCTGGCGCTAACCGTAGCATTACTGCCGCCGACTTGGCCGACACCGAGGTTTCGCTTGCTATCGACCAGGAGAAAGCATTTTCTGTAAACGTCGACGACGTGGACAAAGTGCAGGCTTCTAGCGAGTTTGGCCCCTGGGTTGACTCTGCCGGCCGCGCGCTTGCTGAGGACGCTGAAGAGTACATTTTGACTCAGATGTTGGCTGGCGCAACCGACGGTAACGCCGATGACGTTGACGTGACAACCTTCGCCCTTGCAAAGGCGGCACTGCTCAAAATCCGTACAACGATGACCGCTGGTAAAGTGCCCGCGTCTGACCGTTTCGTAGCTGTTAACCCAGCTATGGCCGACTTGCTGATTTCTGGCCTCTCTGACGTGTCTAGCGCTGGCTCTGCCGACGAGCTTCGTAACGGACAGATTGCCCGACTTTACGGTATGGGAGTCCTCGAGACCCCACTGTTTGCCGAGGCAACCGCGCCCGTCGCTATTGGTTACCACGCTTCTACGGTTGCGTTTGTTAACCAGATTAACTCGCTTGAGTCTTTGCGTAACCCCACCAAGTTCGCCGACATTGTTCGTGGACTAAACGTTTACGGTGCAAAGGTTACCCAGGCTGCCGGTGTTGTTAAGTACGTTTCGGTTCCTGCCTAGTAACTGACTCGTTTGGGGGAGGTCGGCTAGTCCGGTCTCCCCCACCCAGCCGCGCAAGTTTTTATCTGGAGGGCTACCAATGGCACTGGCTACTATTGCCGATATTGAGGCACGTTTAGGGCGCGAGCTGACGGCCACCGAGGACACTCAGGCGGCGGCTTGGCTTGAAGACGCCTCGTCTATGTTTGTACAACGTGCTATACAAAAGTTTGAGGTTAGCTCGTCTGTTGTGCGTTTGTTCCCTCGTGACGGGGTTGTGCGTCTTGTACAACGCCCAGTTATAGAGATAGATAGCGTTACCGACCTTGACGGTGTAGAGCTAGATTACACGTACGACGGGTTCCAGTCTTTATACGACTTGGGCTCTTACACCCCGGTACGGGTCAATTATGATCACGGCTCGGCAACTATACCCGACGACGTTGTGGCTGTTATCGCCGGTATGGTGGTGCGCACGGTGCTTATCCCTGACGACGCTGCCGCTGGTATCCAGCAACAAAGCGTAGGGCCGTTTTCTCAGTCGTACGCTAACTGGGCTGTTGGCCGCCAAGTGTTGATGAGCCCTAGCGACGTAGAGGTAGCTAATTACTACCGAGATAAAACTTTTAGGTCGGCTTCGACGATTGGAAACGGAAACTATGGAGTTAATTACCCGAGTCCGACGAAGTTCGAGCGGTACTGATAGTTACGGCCAACCCGTTTACACTACGGCCTCGTCTGAAGTAGGGGCTATTGTTTCTGCTCGGGTGTCCGGTACCAATTTTGACGCCGACCAGATTGTGGTAACTGATGGGTTAACCGTCTACCTGCCTACAGGTTATGACGTGCAAGACGACGATAAGTTTATTATTCGGACGAAGACGTACGAGCTCGACGGTGAGGCGTTTGATTGGCGCGACGGGTTGGGCTCGTGGTCGCCCGGCACGGTTGTCAATTTACAACGCGAGGTAGATCGTGGCTAGTAAAATACCTGGCGGTGGTGGCGAGGTAAAACTAGACTTTAAAGGTATGGGCGAGCTTTTGCGCTCTCCAGAGATAGCTAACGACCTACGGCAACGTATGACGCGGGTACAGGGTGCCGTACCTGGGAGCTTGTTGATAGTTGTCCGGTCTGGACGTAGGGCTAGGGCTAAGGTTATCAACGGCTCAGATTTTGACGAGGCTAACACCGGCAACTTGTCGAGGGCTTTAGATTTATCTGGCGGTGACCGCGGCTACAAAGTAAAAACTAATAAGCCTCGGGCGAGGAAGGGCTAACTATGGCTAACGCGGTTATTTTTAGCGACATTATGAGCCACCTAGTTACTCGTCTTACAACCGAACTAACAACTTTAGGTTTTACCTCTACTCGGGTTGGTGTGCTCGCTAACGACTCGGGCTCGCAAGTAATTTTACGCCGTGATGGTGGTACACGTCGGTCTAAAACAATTATGACTGACTCTATCGGTGTAAACGTGTACGAAACGTCTTTTGGTACTGCCGAAACTTTGGCCCGTACGGTTATGGCCGTCTTTGACGACTTGCCAAACGGTACCCCAATAGTGGACGTCGTACCCGAGAGCTCTATACAAGATGTAACCGACCTCAAGGCAGAGCGTAGATTTATGCGTTTTGCTGTAGATCATAGAGGTACAAACCTCTAACGAAAGGATAGCTATTATGGCTTTAGACTCTGACAACGTGAGAGTTGCTACTACGGGGGCCGTGTATGTTGCCCCTACAGGCACTACGGCACCGACCGACTCGGACACCGCTCTGGACGCGGCTTTTATCGACCTGGGATACGTTTCAGCCGACGGAATTGCCGAGACCATTGACAAGTCCACTAACCAGATTCGCTCGTGGCAAGATGGATCGCTTGTACGTGAAGTTGTATCTGAGGGTACCTACTCTGTAGAAATGACCTTTATCGAAACCAACGAGGCCGTTTTGGAGCTTTACTACGGTGTCACTCAGACCAGCGGCAAGTTCTCTATTGACCCTCGTAAGACTGGTGGACGCCAGGCTTTCGTTATTGACGTTATCGACGGTACCTCTATCGAGCGTACTTATGTGCCCTCGGGTGAGATTACCTCGGTTGGCGAGCGTACGCTTGCTTCGGGTGAAGCTATCGGTTACCAGGTGACCGTTACCGCTTACGCTGACGCAAGCTCGACGGTTGTAGAAAAGTTCTTTTCTGACCTCGAGGCTTAACGTATTGCCCTCTAGGTTTCTTGCGGCGGCCTAGAGGGTTTTAACTAGTGGGGGGCGTTATTGCCCCCAATCACTCCCCCCACTTTGCCGTAAACAAACTATCGAAAGGTATCGCCGCTATGGGTTACAAAATTGAACACAAGGGTAAGACTGTTGAGCTGCCTAACTTTAACGATATGCCTACGGGTGTTTTGCGTAAGGCCCGCCACGAAACCGAGTCCGAGCAGACTTGGTTCATCCTCGAGGGCGTACTTGACGATAAACAATTACATATTTTAGACACGTTGCCGTTGTCCGAGTTTTCTAAGCATATGAAAGCTTGGACGGGTGGCGTAGCACTGGGGGAATAATTAAGGTCGTCGAGCTAATCGACGACCACACTGCCGCTTTTATTTACGACTTTAGATCACGTTTTAGTTTGGGCCTTGCCGACCTCGGGGAGAGTATCCCCTGGGTTGAGGTTGTGTATTTAGTTGCCGTCTTGTTGCGTGACCCAACCTCTTGGTTGCAAGTGAGCGTAAACGGTTGGCACCACCCCGTCTCGTACGAGTGGGCCGCTATGGTGGCGCAATACGATCTACACGCGCAAGTAAACAGCAAACGGAAACCTAAACCGTACCCTCGCCCCTGGTCTAATACTAACCAGGCTGGCGGTAAAGGTACGGTACGGGCTGATGGTCGAGAAATTCTTAAACGCGCGCGAGAGGGAGCCTATAAATGGCAGAGCAAGCCTACGCTTATGTAACCCTAATACCGGTTGCTAAGGGGTTCCAACAAGCGGTAGCTAAAGAGATGGGCGGCGTTAACAACGTCGGGAAGACTGCCGGGGGGAAAGCCGGTAAAGGCTTTAGCGGTGGCTTTGGCGGGGCTCTAAAGGGTCTTGGCGGGGTTATCGCTGGCGGGCTTGCGGCGGCCGGTATTGGCTCATTCCTGAAGGACTCGGTATCTCAGGCGAGCGACTTAAGCGAGTCTCTTAACGCGGTAACTGTTACGTATGGTGCCGCGTCTGAGGGTATTGTGGCGCTGGGTGAAACGGCAGCCACACGCCTCGGGTTGTCCGCCACAGACTTTAACGCCCTGTCAGTACAGTTTGCTTCGTTCGGTGACAATATTGCCGATAACGGCGACGTGGTCGGTTTCATTGACGACATCACTACCCGATCGGCTGACTTTGCCTCGGTGATGAACCTGGACGTCGCCGAGGCGTCCCGCATGTTCCAGTCCGGTCTTGCCGGTGAAACTGAACCACTTAAAAAGTTTGGTATTGACCTTAGCGCGGCAGCGGTTGACGCTTACGCTTTGGCTAACGGTATCGGGGAGGCTGGTAAACCCCTTACCGAGGCACAAAAGCAACAAGCCCGTTACGGCGCTCTCATGGAGCAGACGGCTAAGACTCAAGGCGATTTTTCTAACACGTCTGACGGGTTGGCTAACGCCCAACGTATCCTCGGGGCTAACTTTGACAATATGAAAGCCCAGGTGGGCGGGCCTCTACTCGGGGCCTTTGCTGGCCTGACGACCGGGCTGTTACCGGTTGTTGAGACTATGGGCCCGTTGTTAACGGGTGTTATTGAAGACTTGGCCCCAATTATTACCGACTTGGCTGGGCAGATACCTGGGTTACTGGAAAGCTTTTTGCCTATGTTGCCGGTTATCGGTGAGCTGGCTGGTATTTTCTTGGAGCTCGCGGCCGACTTGTTACCTATTTTTGTTGACCTTATTATGGCGCTTATGCCGGCAATTACCGACCTGTTGCCTATCCTTGCCGAGTTTATCGGTAACGCTATGGAGGTTTTAGTACCGATTCTCGTCCAACTTATCGACGCGCTAGTGCCTATTATTGAGGCCCTGCTCCCGGTCTTTATGGAGCTGTTCGAGGCTCTCGCCCCGGTGGTGCTTACGCTTATCGAAGCTATGTTGCCAATTATTGAATTGTTGCTACCAATGTTTGTTGAGCTCATAGAGTTTTTGACGCCGATACTTGTAACCGTTGCCGAGATTATTGGCGACATACTCGTTTTTGCTATTGAGCTTTTTGTGGGCGCGATTACGGGAATAACTGAAAGCCTGGCAACCTTTGGCGAGTTTTTTAGCTCGCTTTGGGATGGTATCAAGGAGTTTTTTGTCAACACCATTAACGCGCTTATAAGCGGGTTCGAGGGTTTTGTAAACTTTGTTATTCGTGGTGTAAACAAGATTGTCGACGCGCTAAACGGTCTCAGCTTTGAGGTGCCCGACTGGGTGCCTGAGATTGGCGGGGCAACACTCGGGTTTAGTATCCCTAAGATACCTGAGATTAGTTTGGGCCGTATTGCCCTCGCTAACGGTGGGCTTGTTACAGGGCCCACTAACGCGCTGATTGGCGAGGCTGGGCCTGAGGTTGTTATACCTTTGGATCGCTTCGAGTCGATGATGGGTGTGAACGGCCAGGGTGGCACGGTGAACTATTACGCGGCACCTAATAAGAGTTTTGACGCTGAGCAAGAGCTACGGTTGGCTATGACGAGAGCGAGAGTGTTGGCGTGAGTGGTTTTAGTTTGACGGGTGCGAACGGTGACGTTATCACTTTTGATAACATTACTTACGTGCTTAACCCGTCGCTTATAGGTTTTGGTATCCCGCCGACGTCGGTGCGTATTGACGAGTCTGCCCGTTACGGTGGGGTGTGGCGTTATACTCGCCGGGGTGTCCGTAATGTTGATATGCCTGTAACGGTTTTTGGCGATACGGCGTTGGAGGTTGAGACGTCTTTGCGTCGTCTTGCCCGGTTGACTCAGGACACAAGCGGGCCTACAGTTTTGACGGCGTTGCGTGACGCTGGCGACCTTACTATGGCTTTGCATTACACGGGTGGCGCTGAGCTGGAGTACGGTGGCAGCGCTGGCGGTAAAACGTGGGCTACGATGATGTTGTCGTTTCAGGCCCCTAACCCGTATTGGGAGTCTGCCACTGTTGAGACTTTTACGGTTACGACTGGTAACACTGGTCGCGGGTTATTGCCTCAACTAACTAAGTTGCGGGTGTCTTCGTCTCAAGCACTCGGTATTATCAACGTGAACAACACTAGCGACGTACCGGTTTATCCCACGTTTGAGGTTGTGGGCCCGGTTGACGAGCTGGAGGTGTCGCTTAAAGGTCAAGGGTGGACTTTTACCGAGGCTGTTACTACGGGTGATATTTTTACGGTGGATCACGAGACGGCTACGGTTACAGGTATTGGCGGTGTTAACCGTTACGACATTTTGGACACCGCGCCCAAGTTTTTCGCGTTGCCCCCAGGGTTGTCGAGCGTGCTTGTTACAGGTACCGACGCTGACCTAGACACGGTGATAAGGGCAACTTATAACCTCGCGTTTGAGGTGGTGCACGGGTGAACGTTGACGACCTCTCTGTAGAGGTACGTAATAAAACTTTAGATCGTGTGGGCCAGTTGTCCGGTGCTGACCTTGTGGGTGCCGAGTTTATTTTACGCCACAATAAAGTCGGTGCTTGGAAGGTGAAACTTCACGCTACTTCGGCTATGGCTGAGTTGTTGCGGACACCGGGGTATGGGCTTATTGTTACCGGCCCTGATGGTGTAATTTTGTCGGGCCCTATGTTGTCGGCTGCTCTTGCACAGACTGATAACGAGCCCGAGGGTACTTGGGTTATTGAGGGTGCCGACGACTCTGTTATTTTGTCTGAAAAGTTGTCTTACCCTTACCCGGCTAGTGCGGACGTTACAGCTCAGCTCGCCTCGCACGATATACGCGAAGATGTTGCCGAGACGGTACTGAAGGGTTATGTAAACGCTAACCTTGTTACTGGGCCTACGGTTCGACGAGTAAATACGTTGACGGTGGCTACGGATGACGGCCGGGGTGGCACGGTTTACGGTTCGGCACGCTTTGAGAATATGCAAGAGTTTTTTTACAACCTCGCCCAGTCTGGCGGTGTGGGTTACTCGTTGCAACAAGAGGGCTCTAACCTTGTTTTTGACGTGTACGAGCCGGTTGATCGTAGCGCGCTTATCCGTTTTGATATTGACAACGGCCGGCTAACGTCGGCTAACTATTCTTACAGTGCCCCGTTGTTGACCCGCGCTATTATTGGTGGCGCTGGGGAGCAAGAGGAAAGACTATTTTTTGAGGGTACGTCGTCTGACTCTACGGCGGCTGAGACTGTGTGGGGTCGACGTATCGAGTCGTTTGTGGACGCACGTACTACCCAACTCGAGGCAGAGTTTGACCAAGAGGCTACTACGGCGCTTGTGGACAACGGTAAAACTCGGGTCGCTATGACCGTCACACCGGCAGACAATACGACTATGTTGTTTGGGTCTGAGTGGGGTTTGGGTGACACTGTTACGGTGACGGTGCGCGACATTGTTGCTACGGCTGTTGTTTATACGGTGGCGTTGTCTATCCAGACTGACGGGGTTTACTTGGCGGCCGAGGTTGGCACCCCGGTGGCTTCGTCTTACGAGGCTAAGTTGAGACAGGCTACGGTTTCCCAGGGGCAACGGATTGGGCAGATAGAGCGCAACAATACGGGGTATGGCGTCGTTACAACGTTTGTCGGTGTCGAGGGTGGCACGAGTGGCACACAACCTACTTTTAGTGGTGACGTCTTTACAGCCACTTATACACGCTTTGGCGATATGGTCTATTTTGCCTACTCGGTCGACTTTACCAATATTGTCACTTTTGGTACAGGTCAATATTATATGACGTTGCCGTATAACAGTCGCCGACCGGTAACGTTTTCGAGTGGATCGCTAACCGACGACTCGGGTAGCACTATTTACTCTATTATTGGGCAGGTGGCCGCCGGCTCTAACGTTATGATTTTGGCTTATATCAAGTCGAACGGTGAGACAGAGCCGTTTGAGCACAATAAGCCGATAACGCTTACAACGGCGGATAGTTTCGATATTACCGGCACGTACGAGCTGGAACAATAAGAGAGGTTAGGGTATGACCCAGACTAGTTTCCCTTTCGAGGGGATTGACACTACAGAGACCCAGTTTAGTCAGTGGGCTCGGCACTTCAATAATGGGGTGAACGATGAGCCTACGGGTACAGCTCTTGAGGTGAGCGCGGGTACTGGTCTTGCGGTGGATGTTGCCGCCGGTGAGGCTATGGTGCGTGGCCATTATTACATTAGTGACGCTACCGAGTCGTTGGCTTTGGCTACGGCTGACGCAACTAACGGCCGTATTGACACGGTTATTTTGCGTCTTGACCCTACAGCTAACTCGGTTGTTGTGGCGGTGAAGACTGGTACGGCTGCCGGTTCACCGGTTGCGCCTACGCTCGTCCAGACTGACGCGGGTATTTTCGAGCAGGCTTTAGCTAACGTGCTTGTGCCTGCCACTGCCGGGGTGCCGTCCACAATTACGGATCGTAGAGAGTTTATGGGTACCCGTTTGGGGTCTTGGGCTACTGACGGTCGGCCCTTACCCGCTGGGCGAGTGCTCTTTGGTTTCAACACTACAACGGGTAGCGTTGAGTTTTACAACGTCAATACGGAGGCTTGGGCCCCCGTTGGCGGTGGCGTCGGGTTCGAGGCGTCTTTTCTACTGATGGGAGCATAACAAAATGGCTAACGCATATAAGGTTTTAGCACAATCCGCACCTTCGGCCACTACAGCCACGGACGTGTACACGGTACCGGCGGCAACTGAAACGGTTATTAGTACGGTGATTATTGCTAACCGGGCGGCTTCGGCGGGTACTTTTCGTTTGAGTGTGCGCCCTAATGGTGGTGCCCAGACTGACGCTATGTATTGTGCTTATGATGTTCCCGTGGCGGCCAACGATTCTACTACTTTGACGTTGGGGCTTACTTTGGACGCTACAGACGTGCTTACGTTGTATTGCTCGAGCGCCGATATGTCGGTGAACGTTTTCGGTACCGAGATTAGCTAGGGGGCTTGTTGTGGCTGTAACAAGTATGAGCAAGTCGAGCATTTCGGCGTTTGCTAAGTCGAACCAGGCGAGCGCATTTTCTGGGCCGTTCAAAGCTACGGTTTCAGGTACTACGGGTTCGCCTACTATTACGACCGATGGTTCGGCAACTATCTACACGTTTACGGGTGATGGTACTATCACTTTTTCGCGCGAGGGTTTTGTGGATTTGCTGGTTTTGGGTGGTGGTGCTGGCGGTGGTAGTTCTGTCGGTGACTCTGCTGGCGGTGGCGGTGGTGCTGGCGGGTTTGCATTATTTCCAAACCATATCGTTCCTTCCGGTGCAACCTCTGTCACTATCGGTGCGGGTGGCGCTGCTGGGAGTGGGAAGGGTTTTTCTGGCGGTATAACCACGTTTGGTGTTTTAGACGTTGGGCCGGGCGGCGGTGGCGGTGGTGCTGACGGTTCTGGTGTAGACGGTGTTTCGGGAATATCTGGTGGTGGTGGCGGCGGCGTTGGTAGAACTGCTAGCGGTGTGGGCGGCATAAGTGCCCTCAACACACAAGGCAACGCGGGGGGAACAGGCAACGGGAGTTCGAATCTTTCCAATAGAAATGCGGGCGGTGGCGGTGGTGCCGGTGGCGGTGGCGGCTCCGCGACCAATGCCATTGGCGGGGACGGCGGAATTGGCTTGCAATCCTCAATGACAGGGACAGCACTGTTTTATGCTGGTGGTGGCGGAGGAAGCACAAACAATAGCGGTGACACCCCCGGTACGGGCGGTTCAGGCGTTGGCGGTGCTGGCGGTGCTGGCTCAGCCGGTGTTGCCGCTTTGCCCGCTAATCGTGGGAGTGGTGGTGGCGGCGGTAGTTCTAACGATGCTGGCGGTGCTGGCTCAGCCGGTGTCGTCATAGTAAGGGTCGGATAATGGCTTACTACGCTTACTTACAAAACGGGTATGTCGCGCAGGTTCATGTTGTAGCCGATGCGATTCTGACTGACACCGAAGGAATCTTGCGGGAAAGTTTGGGGCAAGAGTTTCTCGCAGGCCTGTATGGATATTCGCTTGAACATTTAGTTCAGTGTTCAATTGAGGGAAGTTTCCGGTTCAACTATCCTGGACGCGGGTTTACTTACGATGAGGCCCGTGACGCTTTCATCCCGCCAACCCCTTACCCTTCATGGGTACTCGATGAGGCTACCTGTTTGTGGGTGGCACCTATAGATTATCCTGCCGACGGTGGGCGGTACGTGTGGGATGAAGAAACGACCGACTGGAGGGAAGTAGAAGATGAAACTCCGTAACCCTTGGCCTGAAGGTCGAACAATCAACGCGAGGAGTCCTTACGGTTGGAGAGCGAAGCATCCCATTACGGGTAGGCGCACTTTTCATCACGGGGTGGACGTTTCGGGGGTGTTCCCTGTCACGGTTGCCGGTGATGGTGTTGTCGTGAAGATTGGGTGGAGTCGCACAGGTGGCGGTCATACAGTCTTGATTGACCATGGGCAGATTGTGACGGTCTACTATCATGGGGCGCACCGTACCGGGTTGCGTAAAGGCCAACGGGTTGTGACGGGCGACTTCATTTACACCTCTGGGACTACCGGCTCGAGCACAGGAAACCATCTCCATTTTGAGGTTCGGAAACGTGGCGGGCGTTGGGGAAATACGCAGGATCCTGTGCCGTTCCTTGACGGTGCTCCCGTCGTCGTAAAGCCTGCACTGCTAAAGGTGGATGGGCGTTTGGGGCGCAACACGTGGAAAGCTTTCCAGACTGCACTCACGAACGCTGGTTTCCCTCTGGGCCGTATCGACGGCAGGCCGGGAAGGATGACCTACACAGCTATCCAGAGATGGGCTGGGGCGAAACCTGATGGGGTGTTCGGGCCAAACACTCGACGGGCTGTACAGTTGAGGCTTGACGTGAAACCGGATGGCGTGTGGGGGCGTCTAACAATTAGCGCCCTGCAGCGGGCCATCAACGAAGGTGCTATCAGATGAGTGACGAACAAGAAGCGCTCGCGGTAAGGGTTTCTATGCGGGATATTTATTTTGAGGTGCAACGGCAAGGGAAACTGTTAGAGAAAATTGCTAACAGTCTGCCCGATAGTGAGCTAAAGATTGAAGACCATGAGTTGCGGATTCGTAAACTTGAGATGCGGATGTGGCAGGCTATCGGTGCGTTCGGTTTCCTCGCCGCGGTAGTGTCGCCGTTGATTGCGGTGCTGACACGATGAGCAACCCTAAGTGGAAGATTAGACGTAGATACATTTTCGCGGCCTTCGCGCTCGGTGTCGCCCTTGTTGTGTCATCGATTGTTGCGGTGTGGCAAGACCGGTTAGGTGCGGGCGACCTGATTACGGGTGGGGTTGCTCTGATAAGTTTGATTCTTACGTCCTACATTTTTGGGGCGGCATATGACGATAAGAGAGTGGAGAACACGGATGGATAAGTTGAAAGCGTACTGGAATTTTTCGGCTGAGCGTGCAGTGAAAACTGTGGCGCAGGTGGCGATTGCAACTATTGGTGTGGGTGCTGTAGGCATTTTGGATGTGGAGTGGGGGCAGGTTGCTTCGGTCGCTGCCCTTGCCGGTGTCATGTCCCTGTTGACTTCAGTGCTGACTTACGACAAGGCCGCAAAGTGATGGGGCGGCTTGACGCTGTGGAGCGCGTTGATGGCTATGAGGTGCCGGTAGACCCTATGGACTTGTTACAGTGCGATAGCTGCCAGTAAGGTAATTTTGTTTGCCCCCTCTCTCAAGGGAAGAGACCCCCCAGGCTTAACGGCTTGGGGGGTCTTTTTTTGTTACCTTTTTGTGAGATTCCTAATTAGGTGTTTCGTTACAGGTGGTGGCAGACTGTAGACACAAAGCAACACCACCTAGAGAGAGGTAAACAAAATGATTGAAACAGGAACGATTGTAAAAGTCTGGTACTCGAGCGGGCCTGCAGTAGTTGGCAAGTTTGCGGGAATGGTTGACGGATACTACACAGTAGAGGGCAACGTGGGCCGCTACGCATATATTGAAATTGTGGGAGGCTAATCAAAATGGGACACTATAAAAACCTCGAGGTTGCTATGCAAGACGACGTAACTCGTTACCACAACTGGTACGAGGCGGTTGGGCACACACTCGACGCGGTTACGTGGGCTTGGTTGGATGAACGTAGCGAACGGTTGTGGAGCGCGATAGAGCTTTGGGAGCTGAGCCCATACCAGGCAAAACGCGCCGTAGATCACGTCGCTTTACAACCGGTGACGCGGGCGCAAGCTCTCGCCGCCGAACGTAACCAAAAACGTAACGTACAACTATCGAGCCTGGATTGGGCTTTAGCGTTTATCGGTATCGCCTTTTTTGGGTTGCTCTCGTTGACACTATTCGTTATGGCCGTGACGTGATGGGTTGGGTGTTAATGGTAATTGGGGCCGGGTTTTTGTTTGCCCCTGGAATGGTTGACCCGCTGGCACCTATCAACGGTGCCTCGCTTATTGGCTTAGTGTTGGTTGGTTGGGCGACCGTACGACTTGTAAGCGGTCGACGGTGAGCTACGACTACAGCGACCTTATGCGCGCAATTATTGACGAGGGCAGCGAGGTGCCTTGTATGACCTGGCCAGACTTGTTCTTTCCCGAGCTTGGGGAAAGCACCGTACGGGCTAAAAAGCTGTGTGGGTCGTGCCCGGTAAAGTTACAATGTCTCGAGTACGCTTTGGACGCCGGCGAGAGTATCGGTGTCTGGGGTGGCACGAGTGCTAAAGAGAGATGGAGGCTAAAAAATGCAGGTAGTTAGCACAGGTAACCGGGTTTTGGTTACCGCTACAGATAGTTGGAATATGGAAGAGGGCCGGCTTGTGCTGACCCTAAAAGAGGCGCGCACGTTACGTATAGCGCTGGAAAATATGCGGCTAACGTTTGGTATTGAGGGGGTGGGCGAAGATGGCGAGGACGGTTAGAGCGCGTAGCACTGATCCGGTTACTTCACACTTGGCCGCTGACTCGGTAGACAACGTCACGGCGACGCAAGCGTATATTTTGCGGTGCTTGAAACGGCCACGTAACGACACCCAACTAATCGACGCTTACAGGGGTTACAAGACGGCACCTCGGGCGTCAGAGTCTGGTATTAGGTCGCGTAGGGCTGAGCTCGTAGATCGTGGGCTTGTGACCGATACGGGCCGTAGGGTGCTTTTAAACTCTGGCCGGTATTCGATTGTCTGGGGGTTGTCTAATGTCTAAATGGGTTGTCGAGTTTCTTGAAGATGACCCCGAGACGTTATACGTGAGTATTTACGAGCACCGTAAAGAAGGTAGCGCGGGGGCGCGGTTGGACTTGGTAACAAGTGCCCGGTTTTTCGCGTTGTCGGACGCAACTTTTTGGGTGGGACACGAGCTCTCGTCGCTGATGGGGGAGCACTGGTACTAATGCTCACCGCTGACCAGTTTGTGGCGTCTAAACAGCTTGACGAGGCCGGGTGGCTCGAAGCTCGAACTTTAGGGTTGTCTGCTACCACTATGGCTAAAGCTATGACGCCGGCGGGTTTCCGAGACGTTGTGGCGGAGTGGGATAACCATACCCCGATACCTGTAAATGCTTATATGCAGTTTGGGCTTGATAATGAGCCGTGGCTGGCAATGTGGACTAAACAAGTGACGGGTGTTATGCCTAACGACTGGCTGATACGCCACGAGTCGAACCCGATCGCGTTGGCAACACCTGACGGTATTAGCCTCGACGGCGACACTATTGCCGAGATTAAGACGACGGGTAAAGATTGGGGCAGCCTAGATAAAATACCTATCGTGTATATGCGCCAGGTGCAATGGCAGCTCTACGTTACGGGTGCTACTTCGTGCGTCTTTACTTGGTTGTTACGTGAGGAAAGTGACACCGGGGTTATGGTGCCGGCGTGGCTGGAACCTAAGTACGGGTTTATCCCCCGTGACGAGGACATAATAGAGGCTATGGTGGCGAGGTCTGCCGAGTTGTGGCAGGCCATTACTGAGAGAGAAGGGTAAAGGATGACGAGTGTAACAATTACGGTAGAGCTAGACGCTGAGGTTTATTCTTGGCTTTTGGCGGCAGCTAACGGGTCTAAAATGACTGTTAGCGATTTTGCTAACGATATGTTGGAGAGCTATCTGGAGGACAATTATGGCGAGGTTTGATTTATCAAAGTATGCGACGGTGGCCGAGCGTTTAGCTATGCTCGAGGCCGAGTACCCAGATTACCGGTTGGAGACTATCGACTATTCGACGGCTGACGATCGTGCTAAAGGGGTTTGGCGGGTAAAAACGTCTTTGTACTTGACTCGTGAGGATCAACTAGACGGGTTGGCTAAAGCTACAGGTCACGCGTTCGAGGTGGACTCGGCTAACGGGCCACAGGCCACTAGCGCGCTTGAGGTGTGCGAAACGTCCAGTGTGGGGCGTTGCCTTGCCCTGGCTTCGTCTAAGTGGTCGGGCAATAAAGACGACGCTAGTAAGTCGTTGGCGTCGCGTGAGGAAATGGAAAAGGTACAGCGTGGGGCACCGGCACCGGCAACCGTTGAGGCACCGGCAACCTTTTTTGACGACGTAGCTAAAGCTAAGACGGTTGACGAGCTCGAGGCGTTGTGGAACGTGGCAAAAGCGGCGGGTTACGCTGACTTTGTGCGTAAAGTAGTTACCGAGCGTAAGGCAATGATTACAGGGGGTAAAAAGTGAGTAATTGGACTAAGACGGATAAAGCTTTAGCGACTGAGCTGGCGTTGTATGTTGCCGCTGTGAGGTTGCGCGACCCTAAAGTTTATTGGGTTGTGGGCGAGAAGGGTACGCCGTGGCAGCATTATTATTTAAACTCGAGCGCGTTATTTCGTAAAATGCGCCCGTCGAGGCGTCGCCGGGTGGCTGTAGGTGAGTAACCTTACCCCGGCCGACATTATCGACACGTTATCGCGTATCGGTCGTGATATTGACGAGGCTACCGCTGATATTGCCAAGTTGGACGAGGCGGCCGTGAAGGCTAGGGCAGCGTATAAGACGGGTTACGCTCGAGCGTTTTTGACGTGCGAGGGTTCTATGGATGTACGGCGTTATACGGCTGAGCTGGAGATGAGCGATTTAGCGTTTACGGCTGAGCTTGCGGATCAACAACACCGGGCAGCGGTTTCGCATATTCGTTCGTTGCGTGACCGTTTGGAGATTGGGCGCTCTTTGGGCCCGATGATTAGGTTGGAGTGGGGGCAAGCGTGACTAAATGGCGTTGCGAAATAAAACGGTTACACGTGCTTGCAGGTTTTGGTCATAAATGGGGGGTAGAGCTCACTTGGGACACTTACGAGCCGGCTCTAACCGTCCAGGTCTTAAACTTTTGGGTTGTGCTCGAGTGGTGGCCCAAAGACACCGATATCTTTTATTACTAATGTCTGGGGCAAGCTCGAGGCGCAAAGGTAACCAGGCTGAGGTCGAGGTTACTCACGCTTTGGAGCGGGCCGGGTGGACAGCTGTAACGTCGAGGGCAGCGCGTGGCGGTTACCAGTCCGGCGAAGACATTATTACTAATTTCCCGTGCTCGATTGAGGTAAAAAACCAGGCACGTTTAGACCTTGCAGGGTGGTGGGGGCAAGCTGTGGAGCAAGCTAATGATAAACCGCCGGTTGTTGTGCATAAGAGGGTGGGTAAGGGGCAGGCCGAGGACTGGTGGGTAACTATGGACTTGGCTACCCTGTTACGTCTTGTGAGACGCCCTGACGGCTTGTAGTGAGTATCGGTAAGAGATCTAAAAAACAGGTTGAGCGTATCCGGCAGGTTGTGTATAACCGTGACGGTGGTGTTTGTGTTGGCCAAGGGTTTGGGTTGGCTTGCTCGGGTGGGTTGACGGTGCAACACCGGGTTAGCCGCGGGATGGGTGGTAGTGCCCAATACGATACAGAGCCCGCGTGGCTGATTACTTTGTGTTGGGCGCATAACGTGGCGGAAACGTCTAACGCGTCGCTTAGAGAGGCGTACGTGGCTCGTGGGTGGGGTGTACCGAGGTGGGTTGTGGACTCGTGGGCGATTACCGAGGTGCCGGTGAGGTATGTTGACGGTTGGTACGTGCTTGTCGAGGGTGATAGGTTACCGGTTACCGAGAGAGAGGTTCGAGAGATTATGAGGGCAATATATGGGTGAGGTATCCGAGGTCGACACCGACCTAAAGTTTTCGATAATCCCCGAGTGGCTTTTAGACGCTGATATAAGCCACGTCGCCGTCCGGGTGTACGCGATTATCGCCAGGTATGCAGACAACCAGACACTTACCGCGTGGCCGTCGAGGGCGACAATAGCCGAGCGGGCAAAGTGCACCGTAAAGTCTGTGGATCGTGCCGTAGCTGAACTAATCCAGTTGGGAGCTCTCGGCAAAGAGTTACGCAACGACCACGAGGGACAAAAGTCCAGCCTTTACACTCTCAAACGGGTTAAGAGGGGGGCGACAAAAACGACCCTGGGGGGGCGACAAAAACGACATCGGGGGGGCGACAAAAACGACACACGAACTATAACCAATGAACTAGACCCAATTAACTATATAAAAGAGTTTGATAATTTTTGGCAGTCATACCCGAAAAAGGCTGATAAGCGGGTGGCAGAGAAGGCTTTTATCAAAGCTCGCAAGAGAGCAACTTTAGACACGATCCTTGCCGGGGTTGTTTGTTACCGGGATGACCCTAACCGTAAACCCGAGTTTACGAAAAACCCGGCGACGTGGCTTAACGCTGACGCTTGGCAGAATGAGGCTTTGGCAGCACCGGCACCTACGAACGATTGGGGTAAACCGTTGAGGCCGCCGGCTGAGTTGCCAGACGCAAGGGCGTGGGTTAAGGCTATGCACGCGATCGGTGAGCACTGGGAATGCAGGGCGGGTGAGTTCGGTTGTCGGTAACAGAGCTGAAAGCGTTTTGGATGAAACCGGGGTATTGGCCTATGTCGGATGAGGCGATAGCTGATTTATGTAACGGTGACGCTACCGAGGATATTTTTTATTTACGTGGTAATACTTGGCTTATCCGTGTGACCGATCACCAGGGGGAAAAATGTTAGAGGTTGGTAACGCTCGAGTTTTTTTGGGCGATTGTCGTGAGGTTTTGAAGGCGTTGCCGGATAACAGCATCGATTCGGTGGTGACGGATCCCCCGTATGAGCTGGGGTTCATGGGGAAGAAGTGGGACTCGGCGGGGATTGCTTACGATGTGACGGTGTGGGAGGAATGTTTGCGGGTGTTGAAACCTGGCGGGCATATTTTGGCGTTCGGTGGGTCGAGGACTTTTCACCGGATGGCTGTGGCTATTGAGGATGCAGGGTTCGAGATTCGGGACAGCATTGCCTGGATGTATGGTTCGGGATTTCCAAAATCCTTGGACGTGGAAAAAGCTATCAACAAGGCTGGCGGAGATGGGTCTGCTTTTGCTGGCGTTGGTACAGCGTTGAAGCCTGCGTTTGAGCCGATTGTGGTGGGGCGGAAACCGTTTGGGAAAGGTTCGACGGTTGCGGCGAATGTTCTTGAGCATGGTGTGGGTGGGTTGAACATTGACGCGAGCAGAATAGGGACAGAAACAATTACTTCACATGGCGCTCAAATTGACGGCGTGGGGAAAGAAAGCGTCAAAGGTTCTGTGTTTGGGAATGGCACGCGGGACTATGTGACACCTGCTAGGCAGGGTCGTTGGCCTGCAAATGTAATCCTTGACGAGTACAGTGCGGGGCTACTCGACGAACAGAGTGGGGTTCTAACGTCTGGGGCAAAGAAGCCGTGGGTAAATGGTTCGGTGGCGAGTAAGACGGTTGCCTCATTCTCGGCGGGGCTTGAGGGTAAAACGCGCGACTACACTGCCGATAAAAGTTCTGGTGGGGCTTCCCGCTTTTTTTATTGTGCGAAGGCTAGTAAGCGTGACCGCAACGAAGGGCTAGAAGGGTTAGAACCGCGTAACGCTTACAAGAAGGGCGGGGTTGGCGGTACTGGTGGCCACCGCAGTGTTAGCCAGGCGGAAAACGCAACCCCGAAACAGAATTTTCATCCAACGGTGAAGCCAACCACCCTAATGCGTTACCTAATCAAACTTGTTACACCTGCCGGCGGGACGGTGCTCGACCCGTTCACAGGTTCAGGGTCTACAGGTAAGGCTGCGCTACTCGACGGGTACAAGTTTGTGGGTGCAGAGTTGACGGAAGAATATCTGCCAATCATTGAGGGCAGGCTAAAGTGGGCTTTACAACAACAAAGCGAAAATGGGGGAAAACTATTTTGAGCTGGCAGGCTGAGCTACTGGGTATAAACCTGGACGAGCTCGAAAAGGAACGGTTTGGTACGTACGATAACGAGCGAGCTCACCACTTGCACGAGGTAAAGGCAGCGGTGTGGACTAACCAACCTGTACGAAAACCGAGACCGTCTAAATGGGTTAGCGTTAACGAGGCTGCCGACCTTGTTTATTACCACCGTTCCACAATTTTACGGTGGCGCGAGTATGGTAAAATACGGCACTGTATGCAAAAAAATAAGATTATGGTCGACAAACGAGACGTTTTGCGACACGCTAGAAGATTATATACCGCTACTAAAGTTACAACGGTGTAATACGCTGTTTTAGGTAAACAATTTTAGGGGGTAACAATGGCTAAGATTAGCCTTCACAACGTACAGGTAACCCGAGTGTTTTGGGATGGTAAAGGGGCCGAGGTTTCTGAAAAGTACAAAGCTCGCGGTATGGACTTTACCGACCGTTACAGTTGCTTTTTTGACGAGCCCCACAACCTGCCCGAGGGTGCGCTTATTAGTGTCGAGGGTTTACTTGGGTTGAAGATTGACGAGTACACGAAAAAAGACGGCACACAAGCTCAGACGATTGCCCGGACAATCAACAACCCGAAGGTAACCGCCAACGACTCACCCCCCTCGGACAAAACCGGGCCGGCCGCCATCCTCGAGCAATGGCCCACCGCAACTATTGGCCAGGGCAAACCAGTAGACGAGAGTGCACCCTTCTAACGACGGTGACGACTTGCTAAACCTTGTCGATCGCCTAACACAACCCCACAAGTCTGGGGTAATAGTTTGGGACGACGACGGCACCGAGCAAAAGGTTTACATTAGCCACGACCCCTTACTAAAACAGTTACGGCAACTTGTGCACTCAAGTCTTGGCTCCTCTGTCCAGGGGGCAGGGCTCGCCTCTGAGCGTAACGTTATCGACTCTGACGCGCTCGACCAATACGAGGCACTCAAACGGCAGATACGCCGGCTTTACGGTGAGGTGTCAGACGCTAAACCGTTCCCCGAGCCCGAGAGCAACCTTAGACAGTGGTATATCGGCTTCAAGCGCCAGGTAGAGGCCCGTAAAGTCTCCGAAGACGTTGTGGCCGACAAAACCCGCAAAATTGCCGGGATGGTGTACGCAATAGAGAACAAACTAAACCCGCCGACTATTTTAGAGATCACGGCAGCCTGTCCCCGTTGTGGCGCAACACACTCTAACGACGAGCAAGGGGTTTACCGTCGGGCTATCCTTATCGAGTCGAGGGTGGTGCAATACCGATCGTTAGATAACAGTAAAGCTCGCTGTATTGCTTGCTTCGCTGTTTGGTTGCACGGCCGCGGTATGCGCCAGTTGCGTTACGAGATTGACCACGCCGAAGATACACAACACGCCGGCACCGAGGACGTAGAACAAATGTTCGATGATTATGGTACACTTGTAGAGCGCTCTACAAGTGTGCCCAAAAAGGGGACGAGGCTATAATGCGTATTCTCTTTTTTGATTTAGAAACGTCGCCATTGACGGCCCACACTTGGGGCCTCTGGCAACAAAACGTAGGACTCAGCCAGCTACTCTCGTCTACCGAGATGTTGTGTTTTGGGGCTCAATGGCACGGGGAAAATAAAACCCACTTCCACTCTGTCCACCAGGACGGCAAAGACGGAATGTTGCAAGCGCTACATAAACTAATGGACGAAGCGGACGTACTCGTAGGTTGGAACTCTAAAGGGTTTGACCACAAGCACGTAAACCGTGAGTTTCTGGAGGCCGGGATACTTCCCCCCAGCCCTACCAAAGACTACGATCTAATGCAGCTTGTAAAACGAAAATTCAGGTTTCCCAGTAACAAGCTTGACTATGTTGCCCAGCGCCTCGGTGTTGGGGCTAAAGTTTCTCACACGGGTTTCGATTTGTGGCTTGGCGTTATGGCCGGCAACGAGTCCTCGTGGCGGATGATGAAAAAATACCAGATACAAGACGTAAAACTTTTGGTTGAGCTGTACGAAAAGTTATTACCCTGGGGTGACGGGCAGATACCTAACCAGGCTTTGACTAACGGTAAACCCGAGTCGTGTGTTGCTTGCGGTGGCGACCACCTCACAATACGCGGCCGACACTACAGCTCGAGCGGATCGTACCCGCGTTACCGTTGCTTCGATTGTGGCAAGTGGCAGCGCCGTAAGTCTGCTATCAACTCGACCGAATACCGCTCTATTTAGAATTACCTTAGTGACCCCTGGCAATAGTCCACACTCTACACACACGACCGCTATTATGCGGCTGAGGCTCAAGCCATTAGGACAGAGACTAGGCCAGGTCAACGAAAGGTTTTATTATGTCGGCTGAAACTTACGACAACCTCTCCAGGGCTCTAACCGAGCACTGTTTAGACGAGGCGTTAGAGCCGGTCGACTTTGTACGCGATTGGGTTGTAGTTGCCTCGACCTCGACAATGGAAGACGACGGCGAAACCGCCGAGATTGGCGTTTACCGATCTATGACGACACCGTTATACGCGGTGACAGGGTTACTCGAGTGGGGCAAGTCTGCATATGGGGAGGTTGACTAGTGAGCGTATGGGAGTTTATCGGATGGCTGATTGCTGTACCCCTGGGGTTAGTGACAGTATTGTTTGTTTACGCTCTAATGTTTTCTGTTGTGAGGACTGTTGTGAGGGGTGCGAGGCGTCGGGCAGACCCGATTGCAACGGTTAAGTTGCGGGCTGTCCCAAAGGACTGACGCTATTCTTTGCGTGTAGTGGATGATAACCCCCATTACACGCAACGCCGCCCACTTACCAAAGGTAACCATGCAATCCTTTGGTACAGTTCCGGCAAAACTGTCTGCAATTTGTATGCGTTTTTCCGTTCGGGTTAGTGGCAACTATTCGGTATTCCCGAACAGTTCGAATCTGTGCCGGGAACGTGACACATAAAGCTATCTGTACCTAAAACTAGGCGACACCGTACCGGAAGCGGTACACATATGGCACAACTGTACCCACGTAGGAAATATAGTTTAGATACAATAAAGTAAATCTTGCGGTGCTTTAAACACACTTTATTGCTTTTACTTTTAAGTTCGAGTACTACCTATAAGTTTTTTTACTTTTACTTTTAAGTGAAAGTGGGGGTGTGGTGAAAATCCCACATGATGCGATGTCGGAGAAACCCCACACTAACCCCGAAACTGTTACTAATGTCAGCCACTATTCACACTAATTGTCACACTAGGCGCAGTTTTGTCACTGTCTGGCTCTCTAATGCACGTTTTGTGGGTGCGATAGAATTGGGTTATGGCTATCCCTGTGAAGACGTTGAGGTTGTTGCGGGCGAGGGACCCGCACTGTTGGCATTGCGGGGTCGAGGAAGACTTGGTGCCGCATCACAGAATCAATCGCGGCATGGGCGGCTCGAAGCTGTTAGACACACTCGACAATCTGATGATGGTGTGCGGGTTATATAACGGGGCGATGGAGTCGGATTTGTTGGTGGCGCGTGATGCGCGTGGGTGGGGAAGAAAGCTCGCGGCTTGGGAGGACACGTCGAGGCCGGTGTTTGACTCTGTAGGTCATCGCTGGTGGATTCTTTTGCCGGATGGGTCTAAGGTAGAGCACGACGTCAAAGATGCGTTTTAACGAAAGGCAACACCATGGTGGATTGGGCAAAAGAACTCGGCATCGACATTGGCAAATTGTATGCGGAACACCCCACGCACGGGTCGCAGGTGAGGCAAGCGAAAGAAGCTGACACGGCATCCAAAAGCTACTGGAACACCGAAAAGTTTTTAGCGCAAATTTTTGACCAACCTGTCGGCACCGAGCAGCCAGTAAAAAAGAAACGTGCACCAAAATATAAGTTTACCGATGCACAAATGAAGATAGCCATGGACAGTTTCGACAATGGGTGACGGTTATCAACCTGACTTTGACCTAGATTATCGTCGCGGGTTAGTTGGTGAAAGCCTCGTCGGTTCCTTTTTGGAGTCTGTGGCAGGGTCAACCGTGGAAGTGAAAACAGATTACAGGGCGCACGACACGGGGAACTTTTACATTGAGACATATCAGCAGATTCGTGGCGAGTGGGTGCCTTCGGGGTTGAACATATCGAAGGCGGACTTTTACTGTTTTGCCGGACCTACGGGTGCGGGGTTTGTTACCGTCCCTAAAGGTGCCCTCATTGGCCTTGTGAGGGACTGTGGGCGTCCTGTGCACATGAACAGGTCTTCGGATACGTCAAGGGACACTAAGGGCTTCCTGGTG